>JGI1358J11329_10000345_pt1 | contig 42083 bp, 52 predicted proteins | sample Subgroupgradi54m_FD_11329 | JGI IMG/M metagenome (IMG submission 11329)
TCCCGACTTGTTCAAAAAGGGCTAAATTAGTGCGACAGTGAAAGCATTGCCAATATTTTTTCAGTTTCTGTGGATATCTCGGAACGGAGAATAATTTCTTCGTTTGTCAGTGTGTGTAATATTCTTGCGTCAGTTACTTGTTTGAGGAGTTTGATAATTATTTTTGTCGACTTTTTAGTTTTGAGCTCGATGTACTTGCAAGCGGCTAGTGCCATAAAGCAGATCAGGATATGTGCCTCAATGGTTGGTCTTTTGAAATGATAGATAGGACGCATCTGTAAATCACTTTTGGCAATTCTGAAGGCTTTCTCAACCTGCCAGAGATTATGGTAGTGATCTATAATCGTTTTGTTGTCAGTATCAACAAGGTTAGTGTAATATCCTTTAATTCCCAATAGTAATGTTGTTTTTTCAATCAATTCACTATTTAGTATTTGCTCAGTTTTTTTCTTCTCTTTGTTTTTAAGAAACTTGACCCGTTTACCTCCATCATTTTTCTTAAGCTGTAACTTGGCTTTGGCAATTTGTTTATCCATCTCCCGTTTGTCTTTGAGATACCGCTTAAAGGAAAAATCACAGATTAAAAGACCTCGCTCTGTGTCAATTCGGGTAGAGGTTCCATCTTGCTTTTTTAACTCTGACTGCTCTGGGGATTGTCCAATCAGTGCCTTACTGACTTCTTCCATTTCATTTCGTTTCAGGTTAGCCATCCTACCGCCAACGATGTATGAGAGACTATTTGCTTTTAACTTTTTTATGTTGTCGAAGCTAATCATTGCTGCATCAGCTACAACTGTTAAGGATTCAATTGCATGTTTTTTCTTAAAGCCGGTGATAACCGGAATGAAAGTATCACCCTCAAAGGTATTACCTTCAAATATTTCATAAGAGATTGGGAATCCTTCTTTTGTCACAATTAAACCAATAACGATTTGCGGCTGGTTGAATTTAAGATCTTTGGAGAATCCGTCCTTCTTGAGCCCTTTTTCAATGATGTTGCCCTCAGTGTCAAGTTTATCTTCATCTTCAGTAAAACTTTCAAAATACAGGGTTGTAACGTCATAAAAGACAATATGAAAATCAAAGTAGAAATGCTTAAAAGCTAGGGCAATAACACTTTTCTCAACAGGTTCTTTTGCCCCTACAAAGTTTGGAAGAGAGCGGTAGAAGACATTACGGTCGTGGTGTATAGCAAAAAGTTCAGCAAGGAGTGTAAATGATTCAAGTTTTGAAGCAGGCTGAATAATACGGATCATGACCAAATCCAGTAATAGTTTGTACTTTTTGTCCGAAAGACCGAACATACCAAGAAGACTGGTTAATGTTTCATAGGCAAAGGTGTAGCGGAAACCCAAGTTACGGAGTTTATCAATCGAAACAAGCGGTAAAATAGTTTCCTTTTTATCCAATGGAAAAAGCGCTGGTTGATGGAATGCATGCTCAATCCATTGGGAAGCTATTTTCTTCAAAGAGGTCAGGTCTTCGGGGTTGTGAGCGCTACCGATATGTTTCACAATAATGCGTCTTCGGTAGAGATAGCGGATAACCTGCACCGCCGTAGCACCGGAAGCAGTTGTGGTTGTGCGAACATGCAGCATGCTTATATTGTACTGTTAGTGCGACAAATCTGCACTGGAGTGTGCCTATTAGCTTGCTGCGACAACATTTTTATTTTTTAGAGACTTTGGCTGAACAAGTCGGGAGCAATTTCTGCAGTTTCCCCATCTCTGATTTCTCCTATGAGGATAATGTTTGGATCTTGTCGAATAATAGACCGAAGTCCTTTAATAAAGGTAAGGTTTGTGGCAGCATTAACCTGAATTTGATTAATACCAATGATTCGATACTCTATAGGATCCTCAATGGTCGTGATATTAACATCCGGATTATTTAAAAGCTTAATAAAAGCATACAAACTGGTGGTTTTACCTGAACCTGTTGGGCCACTTACCACAATCATTCCAAAAGGTTTTTTTATTGCGTTAAGAACAAGCTGCTGGTTAGACAAAGACAAACCAATCTCAGAAAGGTTAAAATCACGAAGGTAGGCAGAAAGTATCCGAATGACAGTTTTTTCGCCGTCAATGGTAGGCACTATCGAAATACGAAGATCAACAGTTTTTTCGCTTACTGTCATTCTCATGGCACCATCTTGAGGTTCCTTATGCTCGTCAATCCTCAGGCGAGATTGGACTTTCATCCTGTTTAAAATATTTTCATAGAGAGATTTCGGGATATTCCCATGCGTTTGTAAAACCCCATCAACTCGAAAGCGGATAATGACTGAATCTTCCCTGGGTTCAAAATGTATATCTGAAACTTTATCAATTGATGCTTCTTGAAAAAGTTCTTCCAGGATTTTTGGGGCAAAACCAGACGTATCTTTTAAGGCATTGCTGAGTCTTGCAGCCAAAGGTTGCCTATAGTTTACAAATAAGCTTTCAATATCCTGAGAAAAACTGTAGGCCAAAGTGACTATTTTTCCAGGAAAGAGTTTTTGTAACTCTTCTATAAGATTTTCTTGGTTGGGATTTGTTGTGGCAATAGTTACCTTGGTTGGTTCTTCTTTTGCCAAAATTACGTAATATTTATACGCCACATCTTTTGGGATTTTTATAATTTGCTCTTGTGGGGGGGGGTTGGTGGTTAAATTAAGAAATGGAACTTTAAACGCTTCTGCTACAGCCTGTCCAAGAAGGTTTATATTAATTAAATCTTCGACAAACAGGTAATCAACAAAGGAGGTATTGTGTGCTTTGGCATATGCTTCTGCCTTTGCAATATCATCAGGGGTAACATAGCTTTGATGTAAGAGAACCTCCTTAATTATCTGGTCATTTGTATTCATGGGCAGTAGTTTATTCTCTATTTAATATAGCACACTTTGGCCGGCAAAGTAGCAAGTCATTCTATAACATAGTGGGTGCCGAGGCTTTTTTTGCGTTTACTTGCAGCAGTAGCAATAAGAAGAGCTGTCTGAACTATATTTTTTGTCTCAATACATGTTTCGTTGATTCCCCTTTCTTTTCCTACTTTTTCCTCCAGAGTTTTTAACATTTCTATCGCATGTTGCAGGCCTTTACGAGATCTCTCGATCCCTACATAGTTCCACATGATTTCTTTGACAAGCTTTCGAAAATTATTGCTCTTTATCTTTTTCTTGTATGATACTCGTGGCACTTTGACGACTCGTATTTTTTTCGGCAATGCGTTGATGCACGATGCTATTTGACTGGAAAATACCATTCCCTCAAGCAGAGAATTTGACGCCAAACGATTTGCTCCGTGGACACCGGTTGCAGCAACTTCTCCATAGGCAAAAAGATTTTTGATAGACGTTTTTCCTTTCGTATCGGTCACTACTCCACCACATAAAAAATGCGCTGCTGGTGTTACCGGAATACGATCTTTTGTGAGATCATACCCTTTCTTTTGTAATGCACGGTAAATATTTGGAAACCGCCTTATGAGAAACTCTTCTCCCTTGTGCCGAATATCCAAGTACACATTTCCCTCTTGCTGCTTTTTAAAAATTGCCCGCGCCACAACATCCCGGGGAGCAAGCTCACGATCAGGATGTTCTTTTAGCATAAACCTCTCCCCTTTTTCGCTTTCCAACACTGCGCCTTCTCCCCGCAATGCTTCGGAAAGCAACAGGAGTGGCGATGCTTTTTCCTTAAAAGCTGTCGGATGGAACTGCATAAATTCCAAATCGGCAAGCTTTGCGCCTGCGCGCTTGGCCATTGCAATACCATCCCCTGTTGCAACAGCAGGATTTGTTGTCCAGGCATAAAGTTGCCCGACACCACCTGTTGCAAGCACTGTTGCCCGACTAAAAAGAGGAATTAGAGAACCGTTTTTGATCACCTGCACACCAAAACACTGATTATCAGAAACAATAAGGTCAACTGCATAAGAATTTTCCCAAACTGTAATTGAGGGATTTTTCAAAACAGCAACAACCAAAGCTTTTTCTATTTCCCGACCCGTAAAATCAGTCGCATGAAGAATACGCGGGAAAGAATGTGCTGCTTCAAATGAAGTACTTTTATCAAACGGTACGCCAACCCTAACCAGTTGCTCAATTGCTTTGGGTCCATGTGCAACTAAAAATGTTACTGCATTTTTTTTATTATGAAAATTGCCTGCTTTCAGAGTATCCTGTAGATGAGAATCAAAGCTATCTTTTTGATTTGTGACTGCAGCAATGCCGCCTTGGGCAAAGCTGGTTGATGAATCGGTAATTTTTTTCTTTGTTATAATAAGGACTTTACCATACGGAGCAAGAGTAAGTGCAGCGTTAAGCCCTGCGATTCCTGAGCCAATAACAACAAAATCCGTTTTTGCATTCATATTTGGTATAATGAGTTCTCTACCTTTTGGGTATTTTCTCATTATGAAGAATGGATTGCAAACAAACGGCCATACAGAGCAAAAAACACTAATTGAAAAAATCAGATACTGGAAGAAAAAGAGAGGGGCCCTTATTATTGCGCATAACTACCAAATTCCAGGAATTCAAGATATTGCCGACTTTGTTGGCGACTCACTTGAGCTCTCTAAAATTGCGGCCAGTGCACCACAAAAACTGCTTGTCTTTTGCGGCGTGCATTTTATGGCAGAAAGCGCTGCAATCTTTTCTCCAGACAAGACAGTGCTTATTCCCGATCTTGCTGCCGGTTGCAGTTTGGCAGCATCAATTGACGCTGAGGAATTACGGAGATGGAAAAGAAGGTATCCCAAAGCAGTTGTGGTTACCTATGTCAATACAACCGCCGAAGTAAAAGCAGAAAGTGACTATTGCTGCACATCAACCAATGCCATACGTGTAGTCCAGTCGATTCCTGCTGACAAGGAAATTATTTTTGTTCCTGATTTGTTTTTGGGAGATTACGTTGCGCGAATGACCGGGAGAAAAATCTATGTGTATCCTGGCGAATGTCATGTCCATGCGAGGGTCAGGCCAAAAGATATTTTTGAAAAAATGGGAAAGTACCCGGGCGCTGAATTTTTAATTCATCCGGAATGCGGTTGCGTATCTGAATGCATGCACTACGTGGCGGTAGGAGAAATTCCGCAGGAGACAACGCATATTCTCTCAACCGGTGGCATGCTTAAGTATGCCAAAGAGTCAAAAACAAAAGAATTTGTTGTCGCAACAGAAACAGGTATTCTGCACCGCTTAAAAAAAGAAAATCCCCAAAAAAATTTTATCCCCTTGCGGGAAGACATGGTCTGCGAATATATGAAAATGATCACCCTTGATAAACTCCTAAACAGTCTTGTCAATATTGAGTTTGAAGTAAAAGTTCCTCTTGATATTGCCAAAAGAGCCCGTATCCCTATTGAACGGATGCTTGCGCTTGGATAAAACGTATGAACAGAAAAAATCTTGTTTTGCAATATTTTCAAAAAAAACAACTTCTTACTGTTACCAACGCTTCCTATGCAAAACACATTACTGATCTGTTTCTCTGGATGATACAAGCAGATGATGTTGAAAATGACATGACAAAAAGCTTTCCTGTAAAAACAACAGGAACTGCTGAAATTATCAGTAAACAGAGTGGCATAATTGCAGGCATCGAAGAAATTACGTATCTTCTCAAACACCATACAAAACTTTCTTGTACACCGCATGTCGAAGATGGTGCGCAGGTTTCCAAAGGCCAAATTATTCTCACTCTCACAGGCAACAGTCGTGAACTGCTTGGTTTCGAACGGACACTACTTAATATTTTAGGACGAATGTCAGGGATTGCCACCTTTACGCATAATCTCCATAATCCTTCTCTTGCTGCCACGCGGAAAACCCCTTGGATGTTGTTGGATAAAAAAGCAGTTGCCATAGGTGGAGGACTTACGCACAGACTGAGTCTTTCTGATTTTGCTCTCATAAAAGATACGCATCTTGCGCTTCTTAAGAAAGAAACACTTGAAGACGTAGTAAAAAAAATGGTTGCAATGGATCTATTTTTTGAAATAGAAGTGCAAACGATTGACGAAGCATTTGTCGTTACAAAGACATTTGAAGAAACAAGAACACAATTACAGCCTCTTCTTGTGATGGCAATTATGCTTGATAACGTTGTTCCAAAAACAGCTGCCACGTTTGTCAAAAAAATACAAAAAAATCCTGTGTATCCATATATTATTATTGAGGCATCCGGAGAAATTACGAAAAAAAATCTTCCTGTATGGGAAAAAACAGGAGTTGATGTACTTTCTATGGGGAGCCTTACTCACTCGGCACCGACGTTTAACTTCTCAATGACTATTGTCTAACTTTACGCTTCGCGTTTTTTGTCGACATTGTAAAAGCGGATTCTGTCACCTCGAAAAAGCAAATCTATCTCCCCTGTTGGACCATTCCTGTGTTTTGCGATAAGCAGCTTCATTGGCATAGTTGGAGAAAACTCATCATCTATTTTATACAAAAACATCACCACGTCTGCATCTTGCTCGATGGCGCCACTTTCGCGAAGATCTGCAAGTTGAGGTTTTTTTTCACTTCTATGTTCTACGGCACGAGATAACTGCGAAAGCGCCAAAACAGGGATCTTTAATTCCCTTGCCAGATTTTTTAACCCCTGAGAAACAATAGAAACTTCTTGAACACGGTTATCATATCTTCTCCCCGGATCAACAAGCTGTAAATAATCAACAATTAATAATTTAACACCATGCTCGAGTTGAATTCTGCGTGCTTTTGTGCGCATTTCGCTTATAGAAATACCCGGTGTATCGTCAATGTAAATTGGCGCATCGGCAAGTATGCCCATTGCTTCGGAGAGCTTGCCAAAATCTGTTTCGGAAAGTTTGCCTGTTTTTAATCTCCACGCATCCACATCTGCCTGCCCGACTAAAAGTCGGTCAACCAGTTCTTCTTGACTCATTTCTAAAGAAAATATCCCAACAGGAAGTTTCTCTTGCACTGCAATACTCTGTGCAATGTTAACAGCCATTGCAGTCTTCCCTTGTCCTGGTCTTGCAGCCAAAATTAAAAGGTTTGAATCCTGCATGCCAGAGAGCATATTGTCCATATCGACAAAACCGGTTTTTATACCCCTTAGCCCATGTCCTTTCTTGTGAATTTCGTCTATCTTATCAAAACTTGCTGCCAGGGCATCTTTTATAGGAATAAAATCGCGACGAATGTGTCCTTGAGAGATGGAAAAAATTGCAGCTTCGGCTTTGTCTAAAATACTTTTTATTTCTTTGTCTGTCTGATACCCCATCTCCACAATTTCTGTTGCCGAGGTAATGAGTTGACGTTTTGTCGATGCCTCTTTGATGAGTAATGCATACTGCTCAACATTTGCCGCTGTTGGTACGCCGTTGACTAACTCTGTTATGTATGATGAGCCAACTTTGTCGTAGAGCTTTTTTTTCTTAAGCTCTGCGGTAAGTGTCACAATATCTATTGGCTTGCGTTTATCGTAGAGTGTGAGCATTGCTTCAAAAATAATACCATTGAGATCGTTGTAGAAATCTTGTGGAACAATAACTTCCGAGACAACATTAATTGCGTCTTTATCGATAAGTAAAGCGCCTAAAACGCTTTGTTCTGCTTCTTCGTTATGTGGAGCCACTCGTATGGTAGACATGATCTTTATTGGAGTAGTACTGTTTGCATCTTTTCTGGTAATTTTTCAAGAGTTACTGTATATTTTTGCGTTTTCACGGCATCGACAAGATCTGCGATATTTTCACCATACAAAATAACAACACGTGGTTCAAGTGTGGCGATAAGTGCTTGATCTACTTTTGCATCAGCGTTGAAAAGCAACACATGATGACCACCCAGTTTTTCTTTAAGTCTCTCAATGCTGCCAGCATTTGCTAAAGCAATAGTAACACCATCAACAAGTATCTGATAAAAAAGATCTTTTTCTACTTTGCTTGCTGCTATTTTTATTCCGCCAACTTCGTATTCCCCTACACCACGAATAATCAATCTTTGCCCTTCAATTTTACTAGTATCAACATCTTCTCCTGTATTCAAAACCACCACTGCATCCCCCGTAGTTTTTACACGCAGCGTTTTGTCCGGGTCAATAATAAGAGAAGCTCGTTTTCCTTTTATTCTCAGACATGTTTGTGATACTGTTGCTATTTCCACAAACCTATCCTAACATACGGGTCGTTTCCTTGACAAGAGGATATTTTTATCTTATCATAAAACCTCGATGAAAACTGAAAAAATTATCATATCATTTATTGCGGTTGCCATAGGCATTCTTGTTGCAGCAGGCGCATTTTATTTTTACCAAACAACAAAGATTATCTCTACATCAGACACAAAAAGCGTATCTCTTTCTGCTTCTACTACTCCAACACAACCTCCAAAACCCGCAGTTTTTCTAAGCATTGATACACCAAAAGATGAGGATGTGATTGACACAAAAACAGTAACCATTACCGGCAAAACGAATCCTGATGTCGTCATTGTTGTAACAACAAGTTCTAATGACCAAGTAATAACGCCAGCTGCAAATGGTAATTTCGCAACAACCGCAATACTGGGTAGCGGAGAAAATGCTATAGAAATACGCGCATTCACGCAAAATGGAGAAGAAACAAAAGTAACACGAACGGTTACTGTATCATCCGAGAGTTTCTAACCTATGAAAAAAACACTTTTGTTATTTGTTATTTGTTATTTGTTATTTGTTGGCCATGCACAGGCTGCTCCCACACCAACGAGTGCGCCGGAGCAATCACCAGCCGAAACGCAAATCAATAAACTGAAAGATCGCATCGCCTCTCGCGTTGCCGAATTAAAACTTGTTGAAAGACGAGGTATTATTGGCATAGCAGCCGAAGTATCTGATACGCAGATTACCATTACTGATGTCCAAAATAATACTCGCTTTATTGATGTTGATGAATTAACCAAGTTTGCCTCTCCCTCTGCAAAAGGTTCATTTGGCATATCGGATATTCCAAAAGGAAATACTTTAGGTATTCTTGGCTTGTATAACAAGCAGTCAAGACGAATGCTGGCGCGATTTGTTGATATCCTTATACTGCCTAAAATTGTGAATGGTGCTGTGTCTGCGGTTGACGACAAAAAGTTCACGATTCATGTGGCCACAGAAAATAAAAATGAATTTTTCATTGATGTAGAAACAACAACAAAAACAATGCAGTACACAAAAGCAGATGGGCTTTTGCGAGCCGGGTTTTCCAAAATAAAAGAAGGAGAACGCATTATGGTAGTTGGATTTTCTGATGTGAAAGATAAAAACAAACTTCTTGCCTCACGGATAATCGTGTTCCCTGAAATACCAAAGAATCCAAAAATCGTTATTCTTCCTTCCCAAAATCTCAAAGAAACGCCCACTACCGCAACGCAAAGCGCAACGAAAAAATAATGTCGAGTAAAGCAATGTTCCGCCTGCAAAGAGTTAAAAATTTATTAACAGAGAAAAATCTGTACCTGAACGGCATCCTTATCTCCTCCACTCCTACTATTACCTACCTTACGAATTACTCGGGATTTTCCATACTTGAACGCGAAGCGTACCTTTTTATTACCAAAAGTGAATCGTATCTGCTTACTGACGGCAGATATACCGAAGCAGTTCGCAATATCCCAAATTTTGTCCTTATAGAAATCAGCCCGATCAATTCGTTGCAAAAAATGCTCATACATCTTGCAAATAAACACAACATTAAAAAACTAGGCATTGAAGAAAATAACCTAACCGTTTCGGAGTATAAAAGACTCAAGAAGTGCTTTAATGATTTAAATCATTTTAGCATTAGAGATCTTCGATCCATAAAAGACAAGGGTGAGATTTTTTCTATTGAACAGGCATGTCAGCTTGGAGATAAAACATTTGATTATATACTAAAAAAAATTAAACAAGGTGTTACTGAAAAAGAGATTGCATTTGAAATTGAATTTTTTATCAAAAAAGCAGGCGCTGATATTTCGTTTAAACCAATTGTCGCATTTGGAAAAAATAGTGCCATCCCCCACCACCAGACAAGTGATAAGCAATTAGCAATAAGAGATAAGTTCGTTCTGCTAGATTTTGGGGCAAAAATTGACAACTATTGTTCCGACATGACACGAACCGTCTTTTTTGGGAAAGCAAATGCGGAACAGAAAAAGATGCACCAAATAGTTCTTGACGCCCAGAATCAGGCAATTGATTATCTCTATTCTTCGAGAGAGCGAAGCGAATCGAGAAGTGAGTTCTCGACAAGCTCGAACAATAAAATTCACGCAAAAGATGTCGATAAAGTTGCCCGCGACTATATTACCTCCCAAGGCTACCCAACCATCCCCCACTCCCTTGGCCATGGTATTGGGCTTGAAGTCCACGAATCACCAAGTCTTTCCCCAAAAAGCAAAGACATCTTAAAACCCGGCATGGTATTTTCGATTGAACCCGGAATCTACATCGCAGGATTCGGAGGCGTCCGCATCGAAGATCTCGTTATCCTTGAACCATCTGGTCCCCGCCTCCTCACCAAGTCCCCAAAAAGCTTTATTGAGCTTCCTCATTGAACATTTTGGAAGAAATAGCTATAATAGCCCTTGCTATCTTGTATGAATACCTCCGAACGAGGAATATCTGCAGCAAATAGACAAGAATATTCCATAATAAGACTGGATATTCCAATCCCAGTTGAAGCTCTTCTTCCTGTTCGCACATTACGTAGAATTGCTATAACTGGAGAACCTATTTTTTCTGGGTATACTGATGATAGATGGAAAACAACGGTTCGCTATGAGCAATCTAATAACCCACATGCAATTATTGCCCTAGTCCCAGACCATCAAGAAAAACATGGCATGGAAAGACTCGAACTTATTACTGACGGCGACTTAAAATCCATCCTAGCAGCTCAGATTACCAACACTCAAGGACAACGATCGTTGCCATTAGTATTGGACGAGCCTTTTGATATTCAACAAGCAATAGAGGAAGCAAGATTGAAAGAAGTAAAACGTGTCGTATCTTCCTTTAGATATACAGGTTCTGTTAAACGCACGTCAGAACGTCAGCGCCTGACAAATTCTCGTGTAAAATTAGATCTCGAATTTGCAAAAAGACGTGGTATTCGCATCCCCGATAAAAACCGTCAGCAAAAAGCTTCTTTAGCGTAAATTTCTCCTCTTGACTTTAGTAAGATAAAGTGGTATACTTTAGTTTAATAAAGTATGGATTATCTCTCAACGGAAGATGCAAAGGAACTTTACAGAGCCGTTCTTTCTCTAAAGAATGAAGAGGAATGTCGAAGATTTCTGCGGGATTTACTAACAGAAGCAGAAATAAAGGAGTTTACCAACAGGTGGAAAGTAGCTCGAATGCTAAACAAGAAAGTAGCGTATGAGCAAATTGCAAAAGAAACAGGCATGAGTAGTACAACCATTGCCCGAGTGCAAAAATGGCTCACAAAAGGTATGGGCGGATACAAGCTTGTCCTCAAAAAATTTGAGAACAAGAATTTATAATTTTTATTTTTTAATTTTCAATGAAAATTTCAAATTTTAAATTTCAAATTACATCACATCATACTCCCCTTCTTTGGGCGGTGTGAGTCTTTTGTTTTTTTGAAATAGAAACTCCCCGCCACAAGCGGGGTTTTTTAATGCAAAATATGGCAAACTTAAATAACAAAAATTTAAAACTGGCAATACAAAAAAATGGGCGTTTAACCGACGAGACCATATCGTTTTTACGTAGCTCTGGTCTTGAATTTGAAAGCTTTAGTCAAAGACTATTTTCAACGTGCAATAATTTTCCCCTGGAAATCTTATATCTAAGAGTTAATGATATAGCAGATTATGTTTCATCAGGAGCTGTTGATTTAGGAATTATTGGAGAAAATATTTTTTTAGAAAAAAGGCCAAAAGCTAAAAAAATACTTAAACTTAAGTTTGGTTTTTGCTCACTCGTTATTGCAGTAAAAAACGATTCAAACATTATAAGTATTAAAAATTTGAACAATAAGATAATTGCGACAACATACCCAAAAACCACTAAAAATTTCTTAAAGAGAAATAATATTACCTCAAATATAGTTTGTTTGAATGGTTCTGTTGAAATAGCCCCAGCTTTGGGAGTTGCAGAGGCAATAGTCGATCTTACATCAACCGGCGCAACCCTTGCTCAAAATAATTTAAGAATACTTACAAAAATTTACGATTCTGAAGCGGTACTAATAGCAAATAAGCAAACTCTGAAAAATGGTAAAAGAGAATTACTAAATAAATTACTATCACGTCTTATGGAGAATAAATATGCTTAACATATATCAGTGGTCAAAAACGAACAAAGAGACAAAGAAAAAAATAATGGATCGAGCGATGTTTGATATATCTTCTATTCGTGATTATGTATCAGAATGGATTGAGATTATCAAAAATGAAGGTGATGCTGGTATCGTGAAATACACCCGTCAATTCGATAATAAAAATTTTGGTCTTAAAGACTTACAAGTTACAAAAAAAGATGTTGATGAAGCGTATAAAAAAGTTAACCCAAAAATTGTAGAGGTTCTTAAAAGACAAATCAGCATCTCAAGACAAAATGCCTTATCGAAAGCCAAACAAGAAACTGTTTTAAAATCCTTTATTCCAGGCGTACAGGTAGGATATAAGATTACACCTATTGAATCCGTCGGACTTGCTATTCCCGCAGGACAAGTGCCCCTTCCAACAGTTATGCAAATCCTTGGCGTTACGGCAAAAGCGGCAGGCGTTCCACGAGTTATTGCGTGTTTCCCTCCAACTGATGATTATCCAGAAATGCTCATAGCAGCAGATTTGAGCGGAGTAGATGAAGTATATAGAGTTGGCGGTATAGCTGGCATTGCGGCCATGAGCTATGGAACGGAAACGATACAACCGGTTTTAAAAATTGCAGGACCTGGGAACGTCTATACACAGACAGCCAAGATGTTGGTTTTTGGAAAAGTGGTTATTGATATGGTTGCCGGACCCTCGGAAGCGGTTATTTTAGCTGACGAATACGCCAATCCTATTTATTGTGCAGCAGACATTTTGGCACGAGCAGAACATGCTCCGGACGCAGCAGGAGTGCTTGTGACCTATTCAGAAACACTTGCCCTTGCAACGCAAAAAGAAATAGAAAGACAAATAAAATATTTATCAAGAAGAAACATTATTGAGCAGTCACTCAAGCGATATTCTTGTGCCATTGTTGTTAACAATTGGCAGGAGGCAATTGATGTAACAAATGAGTATAGTCCTGAACATTTGGAGATTTTGGTTGACGATCCTTTTGCTGTTTTACCAAAGATTAAAAATGCCGGATCCATATTTTTGGGAAAGTATGCACCAGTTGCCATTGGTGATTATGCAAGTGGAACAAATCACATTTTACCAACAGGTTTTTGGCCAAAAATGGCATCGGCGGTGAGTGTGGAAACATTTCAAAAATCTTCGGAAGTGCAATACCTCACAAAGGAAGGTTTGGAAAATCTTGAAGAAATTGTCGATGTGGTCTCTGGTATTGAAAAACTTGATGCGCACTGGAATAGTGTCAACGTACGCATAAATAAAAAGAAAAGAGTATGGGAGGAGTTGAAATAAAATGAAATTAGGTATAACAGTAAATGAACTATCGGCAAAAAAGGTTTCTATAACCAGGACAACCCTTGAATCGCGGATTAACATGCTTGTGGAAGAGGCAAAAAGACGTCCATATAAAATTAAGACAACCAACAAGTTTTTAAATCACATGCTTTCGGGCCTTGCATCGCGAGCATGTTTAAATCTTGATGTTTCTTACACGCCAACCGAAGCAGAAACGCTTGATCACGTTATTGTTGAAGATGTAGGACTTACCTTTGGTCGGGCAATTCGAGAAATGCTTGATAGAAAACAAGAAGATGGAGTAAATCAGGCAGGTTCTTCAACTGTTGCATTTGATGAGGCATTGGTTGCTGCAACACTTGCCTTTGATGGCCGTTGTTATACATTTCTTCGCGGAGAAGTTGAGGGAACAAAACTGGAACAGGTTGAAGATATTCTTGCAACCTCTTTAAGGCAATTTTTTGAAGGATTTGCCCAAGGCGCGGGCTGTGTAGTACAGGTGCAGTTTTTTGAAGGCACTGATTCTCACCACACGTGGGAAGCAACCTTTAAAGCTTTTGGAGAAGCACTTCGTGAATCTCTTGCTCCCTGTCCCTATAGAAAAGGAACAACCATAGGATTGAAAGGCACAGGGATGGAGGGAAAATTATGATTGCTGTTATCGATTACGGATTAGGAAATATCGCAAGTGTGGTAAATGCACTTGATAAACTTGGAATTGTAAATCAAATTTCAAGTAATCCTCTCGTGATTAAAAAAGCAAAAGCAATCATTTTGCCTGGTGTTGGAGCAGCTGGAACTGGCATGAAAAATCTCAAAAAAAGAAATCTCGATAAAGTACTTCTTGAAGAAATAAAAAAAGGCAAACCATTTTTGGGAATTTGTTTGGGCATGCAGCTTTTGTTTGAAACAAGCGAAGAAGGAGATGTAGATTGTCTCGGCATTTTTGAAGGAACGGTAAAGAGGTTTCGAAAACAAAGAAAAGTGCCGCAGATTGGGTGGAATAACGTAAGAATAATGAATAGTGAATTAAGAATTATGGATACGATAGAAAATAACAGTTATTTTTATTTTGTGAATAGTTATTATTGTGATCCTGTTGATACATCAATAATTGTTGGAGAAACAACGTACGGTGAAACATTTACCAGTATTGTGGCAAAAGATAACATTGTTGGCGTGCAGTTTCATCCTGAAAAAAGCGGAGATGTTGGATTTAGATTGCTTGAAAACTTTATGAGATTATGTTAACGAAACGCATTATCCCCTGTCTTGATATGACAGAAGGAAAAGTTGTCAAAGGTATCCAATTTGTTAATTTTCGTGATGCCGGTGATCCCGTGACGCTTGCAAAAGAGTACGATACGCAAGGTGCAGATGAGCTGGTATTTCTGGATATTACGGCAACTGTTGAGAATAGAAATATTTTGCTTGACGTGGTCAAAAGAACTGCAAAACAGGTCACTATTCCCTTCTCTGTCGGCGGTGGCATTCGCACAGTATCTGATATGCAAACAATTCTTCGGGCCGGTGCTGATAAGGTTTCGGTAAATACCGGAGCATTTAAAGATCCCAAACTTATTGCTGCTTGCGCAAACGAGTTTGGATCCCAATGTGTTGTGTTATCCCTTGATGCAAAGATGGTTTCGAAAAATCGCTGGAATGTTTTTATTAATGGAGGAAGAACTGATACTGGAGTGTCTGTAATTGCATGGGCAAAAAAAGCTGTAAAATTAGGAGCCGGAGAAATTTTGCTTACAAGTATTGACACCGACGGCATGAAGCAAGGATTTAACGTAGAACTAACAAAACGAGTATCAACAGCTGTTTCTGTTCCTGTTATTGCGTCAGGTGGTGCCGGAAAACTAGATGATTTTGTTGAGATTTTCAAACTTGGTAATGCCGATGCAGCACTTGCCGCTTCCCTTTTTCATTTTGGTGAGCTAACAATAAAAGAAGTAAAAAATTATTTGCAAAAGAATGGTATTTTAATCAGAAATTAAATTGATACTCTAATGATACGTATCATTAGAGTGATACACATATGAAAAAGGTATTCGATTTTAAAAATAAAAATGAGTTATTTCCGACTATTATCCAGGATAATAAAACCAACGAGATTTTAATGCTTGGATACATGAATAAAGAGGCTTTTGAAAAGACTCGCAAAGATGGTTTTGTATATTTTTGGAGTAGGTCAAGAAAGAAGCTTTGGATGAAAGGTGAAACATCTGGAAACAAACTGCGAGTAAAAAATATTTTTACTGACTGCGACTGGGATACACTCCTTATAACTGTTGAGGTTTTAGGAAATTTTGTTTGCCACAAAGGAACACGAAGTTGTTTTACCCAAAAAATTCTATGACACTTGACGAATTATATACGATCATTCTGGATCGAAAAACACGAATGCCAAAAAATTCATATATCGCTTCTTTGTTTCGTGAAGGAAAAGATCGTATTATCCAAAAAGTGGGAGAGGAAGCAGTTGAGGTTATTTTTGCCGCAGCCACGTTTGACGTAGCAGCAAAAGGTAAAAAGAAAAAAAGAATTATTGAAGAGACAGCTGACTTGTGGTTCCATTCTCTTATCCTTCTTGCTTCTTATGGTATTAGCCCACCTGATATTTTATCGGAATTAAACTTGCGGCATGAGAAAATGAATAAAAAGTATGCTATGATCAAGAAAGAAATATGATGAAACCACAAACACTTAAAGGTTTTAGGGATTTTTTGCCAAAAGAGGCAAGAAAGCGCCAGTATGTCGTAGACACCTTAAAACAGGTGTTTGAGTCGTATGGCTTTGAGCCGCTTGAGACTCCTGCTCTTGAATACGAAGAAGTTCTCCTTGGAAAGTATGGCGAAGAAGGAGATAAACTTATGTACCGGTTTGTTGATAATGGCAAAAGAAGAGTTGCGCTTCGCTATGACCAAACTGTTCCTTTAGCCCGCGTTGTTTCCAAGTATACTAGTATACTTGGAATGCCTTTCAAAAGATACCAAATCCAACCAGTCTGGCGGGCAGAAAATACCCAAAAAGGACGATTCCGGGAATTTTTGCAATGCGACGCAGATATTGTCGGTTCTTCTTCTCCCCTTTCTGATGCTGAAACGATTGCCGTTGCTGCAAAAGCAATTGAAAAATTAGGATTTACAAAATACAAAATTATTATCAATGACAGAGCTGTCTTTGCCGACATCTCAAAAAAAACTATTACTATAATTGACAAACTCAAAAAAATTGGCAGAGAAAAAGTTATTGAAGAACTTTTGAGTAAAGGGGTAGCAAAAACACCAGATGAGGCGGCATCAATACTATCGAGTATTGATGGTAAAAAGCCAACAGAAAGGATAAACGAAATCTTCTCTTCTCTTGAAAAATTAGGGGTTGAACCTCAAAAATACGAATTCTCCCCCACACTTGCCCGCGGGCTTGATTACTATACAGGACTTATTTTTGAAATTGAGATTGATGATTACACAGCAGGTTCTGTTTGTGGTGGTGGGAGATATGATAAATTGATCGGCATGTTTGCGGGACGCGATATTCCTGCAGTTGGGTTTGCCTTCGGATTTGACAGGTTGATGGAAGCCATGGACGAGCTACAACTTTTTCCTGATGATCTACAAACCACAAAAGTTTTGGTAACTGTTTTTTCTCCGGAACTTTTAGAAAAAACGCTGGAGATTAGTTCTCAACTCCGTTCGAACAATATTAATACTGAGATCTATTTAAACGAAAATGCTTCTCTTGAAAAACAACTTAAATACGCAGACCAAAAAGGAATTCCTTATGTTGTTATTATTGGTTCTGAAGAGGTAAAAAATAATACAGTAACAATCAAAAACTTAAAAACCCGTGAACAAAAACAAGTTACTGTCGAAAAATTACCCAGTGAACTTATCTAAAAAACAACAGGCAGTTATTGCCCTTATTATTACAAATATTATTTGGGGTGCTGCTGCTCCAATTTTTAAGTGGTCTCTGCAAAATATTCACCCGTTTACCTTAGCGTTCCTCCGATTTGCTATTGCCAGTGCTATTCTTTTCCCTTTTGCTATTCGGGAAGTAAACATAGAAAGAAAAGATATTCCCCAGATTTTTCTCCTGAGCTTTTTTGGCATTACCGTAAACATATCTTTTTTCTTTTTAGCTCTCACCCGCACCGCAAGCATTAATGCACCAATTATTGGAAGCGCTGCGCCACTTTTTATTATTCTCGCCTCTGTTTTTTTTCTTAAGGAAAAATTAAAAATGCGAGTGCTCTTTGGCGCATGCATGGGATTTATCGGTATATTTCTCATCGTTGCACGACCGATAATTGAAAGTGGTTTTGACTCGTCTGTTGTAGGAAATCTGTTTCTTATTGTCGCAACCATTGGATCAATTATTCATGTTATTCTGACCAAAGAAATAGACCGCAAACACAAACCTATTGCACTGGCGTTTTGTTCGTTTGTGATAGGTGCTTTTACTTTTTTACCAATGCTCACACAAGAAGTTGCCGTATATGGATTCCTAAAAAATCTTACTATGGCAGGTATTGTCGGCATTATTTTTGGAGGAGTTTTTTCCTCGGCACTCGCCTACTTTCTTTTTTACTGGTCCATGCAGAACATTTCGGCTTCCGAGGCAGGACTTTTTACCTATCTTGACCCTATCATTGCGGTCTTAATCGCTGTTCCATTATTGGGAGAGATTCCAACGACAACCTATATTGTGGGGAGCCTTTTGATCTTTGGGGGCATATACACGGCCGAAGGACGCGTGCACTATCACCCGTTGCATTTGCTCAAAAAGATCGACTGAATCTCAATTCGCACCTCTCATCTGTTCCCTGATTAATCTTTCTCGGTTTTTGCGGACTGTATCTGTAATAAAACGTTGTTCTTCGATAAGACTTGATCCAAACCAATCATAATCAACTTCACTTCCCAACCGAATATAGTTATTGAGTAACTTCTTATTACCATCTTCAACCTGAGTTCTCGCTACTAAAAATACTTCTAATCGTAACTTATCGGCAAAATCCTCTGGCAATTTTCTTTCTTGTCTAGCATACATCTCGTGAAGACTTTGCCAAAAAAAAGTATCCTTTCCAATAAAACCTGCATCTAAGAATTTTTTTGCTAAAACGAATGCTTTTTTCTGCTCAGCAGTATATTCTCTGCCATGACTACTTTTTGGTTTTCCAAGATGTGCCCTCTTTTTCCTAAAACGTTCCTCATCTTTTGTCGGCCTTAACAAGATACCTTGTCTTCTTAAACCTCCTACAAGACTTTCAGTTTGTCTTTGCGTCCACCCTGTCACCCCAATAACTTCTTCGACACGTGCGCCACGTAAAAGAAGAGGTAATCCCGCTCGTTTTACTTTCGCACTTTCTGCAATACCAGCTAACCATGTCTCCTTAAACCCAGGTGATGCTATAAGATCACGCATGTTCTGGGCTCTCCAACCTGGCTCTCTTGGTAATTTTCCATCTTCTTTTCCCATATATTTCTTAACTATAGTGAACTATTCTACTATAAGATGGTTACTATTGCAAATATTTACTTACTCTGCTACAATTTATCATTATGAAAGCGAATATTCACCCACAATATTTTCCGCAGGCGCAGGTGATGTGTGTATGCGGTAACAGGTTTACGATTGGCTCAACACAGGAAGTGATTCATGTGGAGCTTTGTAGCAAGTGCCACCCGTTTTACACCGGTGAGCAACGGTTTATTGACAGTGCCTCTCGTATCCAAAAATTCCAGAAAAAACAGGAAGTTGGCCTTGACTACGTGAGTAAAAGAGCAAAGAAAGCGCAAGAAGAAAAGAAAAAAGACGAAAGTCCAAAGACGCTTCGCGAAATGCTTTTAGAAGTTGGATAGATGGAAGACTACCGCAAGATACAACTCCAAGAACTTCAAAACAAAATCGAGGAGACAAAACAATTGCTTTTGGATCCTACTCTTTCTGAACTTGCACAACAAGAACTGCTGGCACTTGAGGGTGAGAAAAAGCAACTCCAAGAAAGCCTGGCGGCAAGCCAACAATCTCAAAATACAAAAGAGGAGTCTCTTGATGATCGAAACGTTATTTTGGAAATAAAAGGTGCTGCAGGAGGAGAAGAAGCAAAGCTGTGGGGAGAAGAATTGCTTCGCATGTATGTGCGTTTTGCGCAAAAAAAAGGGTTCAAAGTGGAAAACCTCGATGAGTACGTTATTAAAATAACTGGAAACCAAGCGTTTGCTGCATTTAAATATGAAGCAGGGGTTCATCGTGTGCAACGAATCCCAAAAACCGAAAAGCGTGGAAGGATTCACACTTCAACCGCAACGGTTTCGGTGCTGCCCGAACTTGAAGATATCGATTTGCACATAAATCCCGATGACGTTTTGTTTGAAGCATTCCGAAGTGGCGGGCACGGCGGCCAAAACGTCAATAAGGTTTCAACAGCAGTAAGACTAAAACATAAACCAACAGGCATTGTTGTCACCTGCCAAACCCAGCGTTTCCAAGCCCAAAACCGGGAGATTGCCATGGAAATGCTTCGGGCAAAACTGTGGGAAATCGAGATCGAAAAACAACATGGAGAACTTGCAACGCTAAGGGCAACCCAAGTGGGACGCGGCATGCGAGCCGAGAAAATCCGCACCTATAATTTTCCGCAAGACAGGCTTACCGATCACAGAATCAATAAGTCGTGGCGAAATCTCGAGTCGCTTCTGGAAGGAAATCTCGATGATGTAGAGGATTGTATGGCTACCCTAAGATAACCGTTTCTCCAAAAACGTATATAACTTTTCACCGTAGGTTATTGTGTATGCGGAAACAAGAAATGAGGCAATCCCCACGAAGGTAAAAATCGATGTTATCTCCAAAGAGACTTGCGTAAGTCTTGCTCCCAAAAGCATAATCAGCAGCGAAAATTCAGAAATTTGCCCAAGCGATAACCCGGTAAGAAAAGCAGTCTTGCGACTATATTTCATACTCATCATAATCACCATAACAATCAGTGGTTTACCAACAAGAACGAAGACTGTGAGAGCAATGATGGGAAAGAAACTACCTGCGGCATTCCCAAGACCTGCTTGCATGCCAAGCGTGACAAAAAACATCGTCATAAAAAAATCCCGCAGAGTTCTGCCTCGCATGACAATATGCTGACTATGCACAACATTGGACAGAGAAAGGCCTGCTAAAAATCCGCCAATGGCTATCGGCATACCAATAAGAGGAGAACTTATCACCAGCGATAAACCAAATGCCCATGCAAGACTACACAAAAATAGGGTATCAGGACTATCGGAAAGCAAGAAAGCAATACGGGGAAGGGTCGTCTTACTGACGAAAAAGACAAAGGCAAAAAAAATAATCCCTCGCAAGAGTGAAAAACCAGGATCAAAAGACGATGATCCGGAAAGGAGCATAAGCGTTACTACAGCAACCAAGTCCTGAACCAAAAGAATGCCTATGGTCAGTTTTACATGTGCGCTTGTAAGAGTTTTTGTGTCAGACATTAACGACACGACAAAAACAGTACTTGAAAGTGCCATTGCAAGACCTACGTAGAGCGCATGCACCGTTGAAAATCCAAAAAGATGTGCCATGCAAAATCCCAAAAAGCTTGTTATGGCAAGCTGTAGAATACCTATAATAACAGAGGCACGACCAACAGAGCGTAATTCCCCAAGACGAAATTCAAGCCCCAAAATAAATAAGAGAAGTGCAATGCCTAGCTCCCCCATTGCCTGCAAAACTTCTCCATTCTGCAGTTGCAGTTGGCCAAATGGTCCAATGATAATACCGGTGACAATGTAAGCTAAAATTGCAGGCTGTCTGAAGATGCGAAAAATAATTGCTAAAATTGCAGCCAGAGAAATAATAATGGTTATTTCAAAAAAAATACTCCCCACTGTTTTATTTTATCAGCTCTTCTACTGCTTTTTCAAGTTGGGTATCGTGATCTGGATTTTTTGGATCCAAAGCGACAACGATGTCTGGGGTTAATCCTTTTCCATGAATCCAAGTTTCGTTGGGGGTTAACCACTTGGCAATAGTAATGTGTAAACCTGCGCCGTCTCCAAGATCTTCTGCCTGCTGAATTGTGCCTTTTCCAAAAGATGTTTCTCCAATAAGCTTTGCTCGCATGTGATCGCGCAGCGCCCCGGCCACTATTTCGGAGGCAGATGCAGAACCTTTGTTGATTAAAACAACCAGAGGAATGTCGGTCAACAACCCCTTTCGCGAAACCTCAAAGTTTGTTTTTTCTCCATTTCCTTTATCTTGTATCACAACCAATCCACCTTTGAGGAACTCAGAAGCAATAAACGTGGCATCTGTCAAATATCCCCCAGGATTATTTCGAAGATCCAAAATAACTCCTTTTACTTTCCCGTTACTTTCTCTGATTTGTAAATCAACAGCATTGGTCATAGTTACCCATTCCTTATTGGTATTATCCCCAAATTGCGACAGTCGAATATAGGCAACTTGTTTGTCTTTTGTCCCAAGCATTGAGATGTCCTTCGCACTGCCCGAACTTGCCTTGTCGTCTATGTTGATGTTTTGAATATCGCCAATTTTTTGCACTTTTCCTTCAACGCTTTTCACAATAATTGTTCCCCGTGTTATTTTTATTTCTTTTGGTGCTGTTTCGTCTCTGTGTAAAATAGTAAGTGTAACCGTGGTTCCTTTTGGGCCACGGATTTTCTCCACAATCTGGGCAAGTGTCAACCCGTCGGTTGGTTTATCATCAACTTTTACAATTGCGTCTCCTGCCCGAATGCCAGCTTGTTTTGCAGGCATACCATCAAGTGGAGCAATCACGACAATCTGCTTATCTTTTATACCCAACTCTGCCCCAATCCCCTCAAACTGCCCGGCCAACCCTTGCTTAAAATCTGTATTTTGCACTGGTGGTAAAAAGACTGTGTAGGGATCCCCCAAACTTTGCACCATGCCACCAATTGCCCCGTTTAGTAATTTTTGTGAGTTTATGACACTTTTGTCGTAGTAAGAGTCGTTAATTTTCCCAAGTACTGTCCAAAAAAGTGCCATGTCCAGATTTGTCACAGATGGTGGCGGCTCTTTACTTGCAATATGTACTGTGGGTTTATAGTGATTCCAGTCAAAAGCAACTTTGGAGATGCCAACGTAATACCCTAGAAGGGCAGCGAGAGAGGCAACAATAACAAACTGTAGTAATCGAGTTCTCAAGATTGAAAGATGTACCTATTTTACGCAACGAATGGTAAAAGACTCAAGTGTCTTGCGTGTTTAATGGCAATGGTTAAACGTCGTTGATGTTTTGCACACAAACCATTTCTTTCTCGTCCTATAATTTTTCCTCGATCCGTCAGATATCTATGCAATACTTCACTATCCGAAAACCAGGGCGTTTTTTTTTCCTGGCAGAAAAAACAATGTTTTGGCACAACAATTTTTCTTCGCGGTCTCCTCGTTGTACTTTTTGATTTCATCATATTTTTAGAAAGGAATGTCGTCGGGCGCTACCTCGGTAGCTACTTCAGTCACAATCTCTTTTTCCTTTTCTTTCTTCGCAGGTTTTTTCTCTGTAGGTTTTTCTGATTCTTCTTCCGCTTGAACCTTTTTTTCTGGCTTTACCAAACTTTGCACTGTCGGTTGATGGCCCTCTTCTGGTCTTTTTGAATCCAACAGAATCATGTCGTCAATCACAATCTCCGTTGTGCTGCGATTCGTACCATCTTGCGCTGTCCAACTGCGGGTTGCAAGCCGCCCCTCAACATACACTTTTCTGCCCTTTACCAAAAATTGACTGCAAAGTTCTGCTAACTTTGCCCACGCCACAATCCGATGAAATTCTACTTCCTCACGCTTCTCGCCGGTGTCGGTTGTCCAATTTCTATTTGTCGCAATGCTAAACGAACAAACAGCAGTTCCACTTGGAGTGTACCGAAGCTCCGGATCCCTGGTTAAATTCCCAATCAATTGTGCTCTATTCAAACTTCTCGCCATATATCTATCCTTGTCATGCTGAACTAGTTTCAGCATCTCATTCTCCTCTTACTTTTTCCTTATGAGTAAATGTCTTATCACATCTTCCACCGCCAAAAGCTTCTTTTCAAAATCCGCAGGTATCACTTCTTTTGCCTCCAGCGCTAAGATAGTAAAAAACCCACTGGTTTCTTTTTTGATTTTGTAGCTTAATGCCTTAAGACCCCAGTGGTCCTCTTTGCCAATTTTTACCTCCCCCAGCCAGCCTTTGATTGTTTCAAGCAGTTTTTTCCTTTGCGTCTCGGTAACCGCTGGCCGAAAAACCAAAGCTAATTCATATATTCTCATGTATTCTATTCTACCATCTCCAAAACCCCCTGCGCAAGAGTTAAAAACACCCTGGCAAATCTCTGCATACCTATGCAAGCTATTTTGAACACCTCGGATGGTGGCAACCCTAAGCTTGTCGAAGGGCATGACTCCTCCGAGGTGGACGTTCTCTCAAACAAACCCCAGCCGCAGACCCAAAAAAGTTTTATTAAATCCTAAAAACCTCACGGCATATCAACGTTTAGCTTGATTTGGCGACCAGTTTACCGCAGCTCCCCGCAGCGCTGCGGGCTGCGGTGTTTTAGCCTCCCGCAGCTCCAAAATGCCTTACCCGCAGTAGCCTCCCGCATGGCCTCCCGCAGCTGCGGTGCTAGCCTCCCGCAGCTGCGGGTATTGACTCACTTTCAGAATCGGCATCATGTAGGTTGAAAATCTTAAAGTGTCATTCTGTCTTGCCTGCCCGCTTCTGGAGGGGCCATAATCTCTCTGTTGCCAAGCTTTAATTCTTGTTTTACAACACTATCTTGTAAGAAAACAAGCGACTGTTTTAAATCTGGATAGGAAAAAGCCAAGCATTGTTCTATAATAATATAATGGCGGAAATTCCAGGAATACCAATTGCGGGGATAGATAGTGGAGTAAATCTCTCGCCTCGTCCTTCTTCGCACGAACAGGAATTGCCGGAAGAGCGGCTTTTTGAACTTCTATCTGCTTTTGGCAACCATGAGGCAAAAGCTCTGACGCTTATTGCCATGGGAAATGGAAATATATTCTCAGAAGGCGATCTCCATAGAACCGTTATCGACCATCAGGAAAAACAAAAAAAATGGGATGCGGGTCATGGAGTTCCATTCAATTATTGCAAACATTCTCTTTCTCCTATTGGACTTGTAACAAAAGAAGTTCTTGATCCTGACCTTTCTACGTATGGATACCAGGCTATGGAATACGGCAGAACTACTGGTGTTGATCTAGCAGGCATTCTTCTTAAATGGTCATATAACCATCCAAATGTCTCTTTGTATCAAATGCTTGGATCAACAAACTCCCCAGGTTCTAAGACAAAAACAGAAGAGGATAGAAACAGATCTCCGCAAACAAGATATAAAATATTTTTTGAACTTGCAACAAATCCAGACAGTAGAATAAGACAAGCTGATGTCATAAATGCGTTGGGAATGGATCAAGCTGTGATTGAACCCCATATCCGATCATTGGGGAAAACCGGCATTATAACCTATGAACATTCGATGCATGGAAAAGCTCATGCTTTTTTTAGACTTAAAGAAACCCATCCGGCAAATGAACCCACCGCCTATAGAAGGGTTATTACGTTAACTTCCCACGTTTATTCTCTCTTAAAAGACAATCAAGGTCAAGCATTTCTTTCTTCAGAAGATCTCATACAGCAACTTTTGGATAGATTTCCAAACTATCAAAATTTAAACCTGGAATATATCAGAGATTGCATAAGAAATATCTGCACCGATCTGGAAAGGCAGGGTTATGCGGAACGGAATAAATTCAGTCAGAAATTCCAATCTGAAATAACCCTGACAGACGAACAAAGAGAGGCAATGTTATCTTTAATCGAAATATTGGATAGATTCCAAATGGGAGACGTGGAAATAAGAAAAATGGGAAGGGAATTCGCTCAGAGAGTCATGGCCGACCCAAACCTTTTTTCAACGCTGATGTTAAAAGCCAAAGAGGCATCACCGAGCGCGAATAGACAATCCAGAGAACAAAGCAATTCCGATATCCTTTCTATTATTGCTAATTCTCATGGTATCACAGTGTCAGATTTACAAACGGAATATCAGAAGAGAACAGGAAAACAGGTTGATAGAAAGACGATAGATGCTGATGTTCTTAATCTTGCCAAGCAAGGATTACTTATGAGAGAAGATTCAAAATCCGGAAATGTTTACCGGATAAAACCCCGGCCTGAATAAGCTTCTTAAATTGATAGAAAGAGGGGTGTTTTTGCTGTTTTGTAGATACCTATTGACCAACTCTCTTAAATCTTCCATACTAATTTTATGCCCTACACTAAAGAAGAACACCAAAAAGTAGCTCAAGAAGAATCGCGAGATCAATTCGGCCACTTTGTTAAAAAGCCGCCTGCTGAACCTAATCCTTCCAGTCCTCCTAATCCACCTCCTTTCCAGACAGTCAACCCCGATTCAATCGGGGTCAAAGTCCAGCTAGATTCCTCTCGTCGGAAAGCAAACACTTCCGATTCTCTTGTTTCTCTCAACATTAAAAATCCCATAAGCCTCTTTACCCGTTCTCTGATGAAAGCCATCAACAAACCCATGACTATTAAAATTCCACCTCTATATGCATTCCCTATTCTTATTGGTACCCTAGGTATTATCCCGCTTTCTTTTTTTGGTCTTGGCAAACAAGTTGAGAAAGAAAAAATAGCAGCACTCCCTACACCCACCCCTATTGTCATTATTAAACCCACCCTCACCCCAGCACCAATCATGGTTTCCAGAATGGGGACAATTAAAGCCACCTACCAGGTACAAAATCTCATCAGTTCCAGTCCTATTCTTCTTATGAGTCCTACTGGTCTTATCAGTCCCATATCTTCTACCTCGGCCATTACTCCCACCGAAATCCCCCCCACTCCAACTCCCGTTCCAACCCGCTATGTCTTAGAAAAGGGTGGAGACATTACCTTCCTCACCGTCCCTTCTGATATCAACCTTTCCTACTACCTCAACCGCAGAGTGCTCATTAGTGGATTGTACGATAAAACAAAAGATACACTACAAATCAGCAAATCCTCCGACATCGAAATCCTGCCATAAGACTTCCTATCTTTGCAATTAAACAAAGAGTCTTCTGTTTTCAACTTGCAGCAGCTTGACAAAACATACATCATGTGTTGTAATGTATATATATATGAAGAGATATCAGTTATACTTAAACCCATATTCTGTAAGTATACTAGATGATTTAGAAAAAATTTCTTCTATCTCCAGGTCAAAATTAATTCGGCAAATGATTGATCGGGTATCAGAAGAAGCAGTTGAATTGTTACGCATTATATATGGCAAAAAAAAATCTGGAGACAAGCCTATCTTTGACAGTTTGGCAGGTTTTATAGATTTAAAAACAAAAAAGAAAACAAACTTTGCCCAACACGTAGACGATATATATCTTACCGATTAGGTATGAGGATATTTATAGATACGGGCGCTTTTATTGCTTATTTCCTAAAAAGCGAGGAATTCCATAACGATGTCGTCAGAAAATATAAGTTTTACTCTCAACAAAAAGCTACGTTTATCACTTCAGATTATATTATAGACGAACTACTCACATGGTTTAGCACCAAACAACCAAAACATCTCCTGGAAAAATTAATTGACGCTCTTGATAAAATGGAAAAGGATGGAGAATTAGGCTTTGTACACATAGATAAGACAATTTTTAGAAAAGCACGGGAGATATTGCTTAAGTTCTCCGATCACAAAATTTCTTTCACCGATGCCACTTCATATGTTTTATATAAAAATTTTGCGATAGACGAAATATTTACTCTGGATGATGATTTCAAAAAGATGAGAATAACCACTTCGTTTTAAATATACAAACTAGCCCCATGTAACTATTCAGAGTTTTCCAGTAGTTTGTCAGAAAAGTGAACTCGTACTCATTACCTCTCGTCTAATGATTTAGATCATTAGACTTTCTCTATAACTTTTGTGAGCAACAGAAACAAAAGCCAGTTCCTATTTACTTGCGATTGAACAAAGCCCGTTTAGTTTTTCCGAAGGAACGCAGCAGGGGGAATCCCTGGATACCGCAGGTGGATCAGGGAGGTGACTGAGGAAAAATAGGGCGACTTCACTCGCAAGTAGTTTTGGGCGACTTTTGTAAAAAAGTCGCAGAAGAAAATAAAGTTTTGCGACCAAAAGTACAAAGAAACCTTACTCTCCCACCACCACAACTGCATCGGGTGAACTATCCCGATCAAGTGTTGCCGAAAAACTTGCAATCTGGTATCCGGCAACCGAAATATCTTTTCTCAGAAGCGATCCATAATCAGAGAGATCTTTTTTAAGTAAAATATTCACTCCTTCTTGCTGGTTTTCCCCAGCCTTTTCAATCGCGCTGATCTTGTATCCAAAATCCTTTAGAATTGCAGCCATGGTATTTCCAGCACCCACTTCCCGACTCCCGTTCTGAACAATAACTTTTATAACACTTCTATCAAGTCCTGTAAGTTGGTCAATCCGAGCGGTGGGATCGTAAGAAAATTCTTTAATAGAAGGATTTACTTCCAAAAACGGCAGAGGAAAAGGATCTGTTGCTTCCAAAAGAGATGCATAGGTAACAAACCTGTTCACACCAATACCCGGATCCATCAGAAACACGCCGTCTTGATTGTAGCCATAGATCACAACTGCGTGTTCGCCTTTTACCACTGGCGTTGTGCCATACGACAGTGCAACATCGACTGATTTTCCATATCCAGTTTTAATCCACGTCATCACCAGATGTCCTGAAAAAATTGCTTTCTTGAGAGCATCAATATCACCTTTTTTAATTGGGAAAGCCCGCAATCCATACTCCCAAAATACATCAATAAAAGGCGGGGCATGCACGCCATAATAATCTGTTCCTCCAAATTTCTTGTTGAGATTTTGGTACAACAAGTCTGCACTTGCTGTTGCATCTTCCCCCATTCTAATCCCGATGTTTGGATTCATCGATGAGGGAATTTTTGCAATCAGTGTTTTCTCCGCAGTCAGTTCGTTGTTCGGTGAGAAAAACTCGTCATTTTTGTAGTGATATAAAATTGCCGCAGCAGCCGCAAACTCGCAGCTTAAATTAAATACCTGTTTTCTTGCTGTTACCGAAAGCATATAACTTTGTGGCAGCGGAACAGTTGTTGCCCCAAGCACATTTTGATTGGTTGAGGCTGTAGCTGTAGCAGCTGGGGTTGGCAATACAAGATTGTTTGATAATGAAGCTTTAGATTTTTCAAATGGAGCAACATGAAAAAAACGAAGCCAAAAAAATGTATAGAGACCTAAAAAAACAACGACTCCAACGAAAAACTTTCGCATCTTAATCTCATTTTCCATCTTCTACTTTCAAAATACTATCCTCTATTTTCTACCATCTATCGTCTAACTACCTATTTTAAACTCCACCACATCCCCATCCTTCATTATATAATCTCTTCCTTCCATTCTCGCCTTTCCAAGTTCCCGCGCTTTTTTCCACCCGCCCATTGCCACAAAATCAGCAAATGAAATAACTTCTGCTTTAATAAAATGTTGCATAAAATCATTGTGAATAACACCTGCTGCATTTTGCGCATTCGTTCCCCTCTTGATGGTCCATGCCCGCACTTCTTTTTCTCCACAGGTGAGAAATGAAATGAGCCCAAGTGTTTCATATGCTTTTTGAATAAGCCGCTCCAACCCGGACTGCTCTAAACCTAAGTCTTTGAGGTATTGCTTTTGCTCTTCTTCCGAAAGCTCGGAAAGTTCCGACTCAATCTTCGCACAAATCACAATCATATTGTCATTTTTGTCATGCTGAACTTGATTCAGCATCTCTTTGTATTTTTGAGTAATTTCCTCAATCGCTTTAGGATTATAATCGCTCTCCGAAACATTCAAAACAATAATCTCCGGCTTTTTGGAAAGCAAAAACAAATTTCTCACTGCATCCTTCTCCTCATCTGTCAATTGAGCATCTCTTGCCGGAATGCCTTTATTTAGTATTTCTGATAACTTTCCGATTGCTTCGTTTTGAGTTTTGAGCTGTTGTTTTGAGCTTTGCGCTTTGAGTTTTGAGTTTTCAATCGTCTGAAGATCTGCAATAATAAGTTCTGTCTGAATCGTTTCGTAATCTGTCTTAGGGTCGACACTTCCCTCTTTAATCACATCCTCATCCGCAAACGCCCGTACCACATGAGCAATAATTTGCACCTCACGAATGTGTGATAAAAACTTATTCCCAAGCCCCGCTCCCTCGCTTGCCCCTTTGACTAAACCCGCAATATCCACAAATTGAACGACCGCAGGCTTAATCGGAGGCCTTCTCTTGGACACCTCGGATGGTGGCAACAAGGACTCCTCGGGGGTGACCGAATGGGCTCCCCCGAGGTGGCCGATAGATTCCGCAACAACGATATCTGCCAAAACTTCCAGCCTCTCGTCTGGAACTGGAACAATGCCAACATTTGGCTCAATGGTTGCAAACGGATAATTTGCCGCCAACGCCTGCTGCTTTTTAAGCAGCGCATTAAATAGCGTACTCTTCCCTACATTTGGCAGCCCAACAATTCCAACAGAAAGATTCATAAAATAGGCTATTGACGACTATATAAAACATTTGATAGAATACATCTATCACTAGGGAGAACACGAACAATAGACTACGTGTCTATTCGCAACGCCTCCCATTTTTTTATGGCTTTAATTCTAACTTACTTTTTTCAAAAATAATGAAAGTCTTGTATTTCTGAAAAGGCTTCAATAATGATGACTCTGATTTATCATTCGGTATTATAATGCCAAGGAGCTTTTTGTTTTTAACCAAGAATTCATGAAGACAATAAAAATCTCCGTCTCCTGAGACAATTACTGCTTTGTCATACTTATCATACTGAATTTTTGCTGCATGCAAAACGAGTTCCGCGTCAACATTTCCCTTAACTTTGCCAAAACTGTCTTTAACAGTTGGCTTGAATACCAAATCGTATCCATAAGATGTAAGTTTTCTATATAGACTCTCATTTTGTTTTATATATCCTATACAAAGAAATGCTTTTCGTACTCTGAATTTATCAGTTAAGTATTTCCTGAATCTTTTGAAATCTAGTTTCCAACCTTTATAAACCGCTTTTCCATGCTTAACAATGTTCTTACTTGTTCCCAAGTTTAAATTCTGACTATCAATAAACGCATAAATTTTGGGTTGTTCTTTTTTCATTTATAGTCTTTTAAGATAAAACTCATCTTTGAAGATTATAATATTAAGAAGTAGATAATACAACAAACGGATAATTCGCCGCCAACGCCTGCTGCTTTTTCAAAAGCGCATTAAACAATGTAGACTTCCCCACATTCGGCAAGCCAATAATTCCTACCTGAAGCATTTTTAGATTATATCAGAAAATCTAAATCCCTCCATCTCCAAAAACTCTAAACTCATCCAGCTGTTATATTGTTATTCTTAATAACAATTCATATTCGAGGACTTTTATTCTTTCTTCAAGAGTATTCAATTCTTGTATAATTTGATTTAGCACTTTTAAAGTTTTTCCAAAACTATCTAGTTTGTTTTCCATAAACCTCCTTTCCGAGCAATAAAAAAGCCCCAAAGGCTAAACCTTTGAAGCTAAAATGCTCTTATTAAAACAATTATATCACACTAATAGCCGGATTTTAAACTATCAAGCTTTCTGTTAATATCGTCCAATTGATTTTGTTCATCAATATAACGAAGATCATCTTGGGAATAGCGGTAAATAGGTATGTTTTTCCCCCATCTAATTTCTTCTTTATGGTTATTAATAAACTCCTCGGAAAATCCTTTATTTTTAAAAAGCTGTATCCTTTCTTGCAATTCAGCATCATTTAGCGGGTAATGAGGTATTTTTGTTTGTACAGATTGGGGTGTTTGTGACGGTACGATAGTTTTATTTGTCTCTTCTTGTGCTTTTACTTTATCTGCTTGAATTTTAGCCTGTGCTGCTTGTGCTTCCGCAGCCTTTTTATCTTCTTCTAATTTAATCTTCTGCTGTTTCTCAATAGACTCTTGTTTATATACTTGACTCGCATAAATAGAACCACCTAAAATAGTGCATATTAGTACAACTGCAATCAGTAAAATTAGATTACTTCTGTGCAGATAGTTGAATCTTTTTATCAAGGGCTTCTTCTTCATACCAAGATTATACCTGATATATTCAAAAGAAGACAAGAAGTCCATCTCCAAAAACTTTAATCCTTAAGATCAACAAGATCTTCTTTAATTATACCTCTCAAAGCTTTTTGAGCTTTTTCCATTGCTTTATATTCACCTTGCTCACCTACAGAATTGAAATAAAAGAAAACTGCTTGATATATTTTGTCTCCAAGTATCAAAGCTTGCCCATCTAACCAATCTCTGGCCTCTTGTTGAAGATCATAAATATCAACTTTAGATTTATTTACGATTGTCATACTTCCTACCTTACCCACCATCTTAACCGTTGCTTGGCTTGCTCTATAGAGCTTAAATATATACTGATATGCAGTTTGGGCTGCCTGAATCCGTAGCTCATAAACCTTTAGTCTAAAAGATTCTTTTCTTTCTTTAGAAGCTCTTTGTCTACTCAGAAAATGATTAAGGTACAGGGTAATTAGGGGTACCAAAGAACCCACTATAATTCCTGAAGGAGTAACCTGTTTAAAAAAACTAACGAAACCATCCATATTAACAAACAAATTTTAGGACTTTTGGGAGGAAAATACTAGCCAATTAAGCCTAACGATTTCAGCGTATCGTTAATAACAAAATTATCTGTAATTCCTTCAAATGTAATTTTTTTATCTGAATAAATCCCTTTTAACCCTTTAACAAATTCATCGGCAAAAGATGGAGTAAGAACCTCTACTCCGGAAAAATCTAATATAATGCCTTCAGGCTCATTTGAGCCATTAACTATTTGTTTTGCACGCAAAACAGCTTCCCGTCCTGCGGGTCTACTATTTAATATATTGCCAAATTTTATCATTTGAAGTGTCATAAATTATCCACCTTTATGTGTAGTTTATCATAAACTGTGCCACTGTGCCCAAAATTTTATTAACTTTAGATTCTTTCATTCCTGTTTTATCAACAACTACCAAACCATTTCCGGAATGGATCATAACAGTCCCTGCGAAATTTTGAATTGTCCATTGTTGAATAACTTTTAGTCCATTACCTCTTATTTCTCCCACTCTCCCTGTATTACCGGCTAAACCGAGTTTAATTGCTTCTATATCGTTACTCACATCAGGAAATGCTGCCTTAAGTGATCCATAGAAACCAACACCAGGGTCGCCAACAGCAATCTCTATCATATGTGTACTTGGGTAATGTTGTGCGGCTATAATACATCCCGATATAGTCGTTGGCCAGTTACCAAGATTATGGTCAAAAACATTATTGCCCAGTTCACCAACTACAGCTGTTGCAAGTTGCGCATCACTCTCATTTAAACCGAAATTCTTAAACATTGTGATAAAACGACCAAGCCTTGCACTAAATTCATCTGCAAAATGGCAGTGCATCAACTCATGTATATTTACATTATCTCTCTCAGAAATCTGTACCTCATCCAACATCTCTTTGGCTTTATCATAACCTAGTTCAGAAAGTATTTTGTCAAAACGCATTCTTTTGAGATAGGCTTTTGTTTCTGATTTATTGGGTAAGATCAGTTTTTTGTTGGGATCAGGCATTCTTTCGATAAGCAAGAGACAAATCATCACCATTGACCAAGGATGAACAAATACAGCATCAGATAAATCAATAGTAGAACCTTTTATGATTTTGCTTATATTTTTATAGAGGTTGTTAAAATCGAGATTCATGTTACCTTTATAATATCATACCATTGATTCGATTATTCTTCCCCATCTATCCCGTTGAGAAATTATTCTTGATTTTTGTAGTGGCGGCAACAGAAATTTAAGCTCAAAAGGGACAATGTTAGCCTCAAATTGTGCATTTCTGTCCCAACTATCCCAACCGAAAGATTCATATTATTATCTCTTCGAGCCTGAGCCTCAGAGCCGATGGCCTGAGCAAAGTCGAAGGATGAAGAGATTATAGCAGAAACGTTCCCCTTTTTTTACGCCCTGAAAGCAGCGCGTAAAAAATGCTATAATCAATTACATGAATGTTCTTTTTGTTGTTTGGGAATTGGATCCATTTTTCAAAATTGGTGGACTTGGTGATGTTGCACGTGCTCTACCAGGGGCACTTAAAAAATTGGACGTTGATATCCGCGTTATGGTCCCCTATTACAAAGTCGTTAAATTTGGCAAAAACAAAAAAGTAAAAAGAGGAAAATTTAAAATGAAGTACGCAGGAAAAAATGAAACAGTCGAAATCTGGGAAGTAATACATCCGTACATGAAATTTCCTGCATATTTTCTGAAAAATAGCAGATATTTAGATATAATCGTTCCCAGAGATCAAGATCCATGGGGATTTTTTGATAAAGCAGTCGTTGAAATTATAAAAAACAATATCCTCAATTGGACGCCTGACATTGTCCACGTTAACGACTCCCACGGAGGACTTATACCGCAGCTTATTAAACTTGAGAAATTACCCGTAAAAAGTATGTTAACAATTCACAATCTTGCCTACCAGAAAAAAACGTCTCTTGATGTCATCAAAAACGTGGGCATTAATCCAAGCTCATCCAAAGCGTTTCTCTGGGAAATAAAAGAAAAACAGATTAATTTTCTATTGGAAGGCATTATGCATGCAGACATTATTACCACTGTTTCACCGACATATGCAAAGGAAATTCTTTCGGAAGAATTCGGTTGTGGACTGAATGAATTCTTAAGAGGCAAAGAAGGAAGGATTTTTGGCATTCTCAATGGCATTGATATTGACTTTAGTCACACAACGCATGATACCGCAGTAAAGTATCCATATGGACCCTCCGAAAAACGGGTTGATGGAAAAATTGAATATTACAACTGGAAAGAAGGGAAAAAGCTCAATAAACAATTTCTGCAAAAAAAACTCGGACTAAAAGTAGACAACAATATCCCTATGCTTTGTTTCATCGGACGGATTGATATACTACAAAAAGGGCTTGATATCCTTCATACCATGCTTCGACGAATTGACCAAACTCAGGTTGAAATCGTCATTCTTGGCAGTGGCGACCCGCACTGGGAAGAACGATTTAAGTGGCTCTCTACATTTTACCCAAAAAACATCTCTTGTAACTTTTTGTTTGATGATAAACTCGCCCATCAAATATATGCAGCATCAGATTTTATTATTATCCCCTCACGGTATGAACCATGCGGACTTATTCAAATGATAGCCATGCTTTTTGGCACAATTCCAATAGCCCACAGCACCGGAGGCCTTAAAGATTCTATTTCCGACGGACGCAATGGCTTTCTCTTTTCCACATACAATTCCGAAGCGCTTGAGGAGAAGATCAAAAAAGCAGTACATATTTGGGAAAATGATAAAAAAGCATTTGAAGAAATCGTCCAAAATGCTTTTGCGACAGACTTTTCTTGGGATAAAAGCGCAAAAGAATATCTTACACTCTACAATAAACTTATTCTTTAATACTAATGACCACTTTACCTCTTGGATGTCCTGTTTCGGCATATTCAAAAGCCTGTCTTGTTTGCTCAAGAGGAAAAACCTTATCCACCACAGATTTAATCACCCCTTGGTCTACCAACGCTGCTAACCTGGATAAATTTTTTGCATTGGTTTGCGTATTTTGTCCAATAGCTGTTACTCCATATTGCTTTGCTAATGCTTCTTTCGGAGCACCAAGCATAGACACTAATACTCCGCCTCTTTTCAGAACCTTAAACGATTTGTCTGTCGTCTCTCCCCCAACAGTATCAAATACCGCATCAAAACCCGAAAGTTTTTCTTCAAATTTTTCTTTTTTGTAATCGATTACCTCATCTGCCCCTAATTTTTTAACAAAATCAATATCATCACTCCCAACTGTTGTTGCCACATATGCACCAAGATGTTTTGCAAGCTGAATCGCAATACTACCAATTCCTCCTGCGCCTCCATGAATGAGAATCTTTTGCTTGCCCGCCGAAGCCTTGGCGGAGGTGGGACCTTTTTGCAAACCAATATGCTGCTCCAAAGCCTGCAAAGCGCTCACTCCGACCAAAGGCAGTGCTCCTGCCTGAATATGATTTACTTTCTTAGGTTTAATTGCAATATTTTCTGCATTCGAAACTGCATACTCGGCAATTGCCCCAGATCCTCCACCAAATGCATACGATTGGCCAAATACCTCATCCCCAATTGCAAAATTTGTTACCTCTGTCCCCAATGCTGTTATTACACCCGACAAGTTACCGCCAAGAGTCAAGGGAAGCTGCAAGGACATCATGGTTTTCATATCCCCACGTCGCACCTTATAGTCAAAGGGGTTAATGGTTGCAGCATACACCTGGATAAGGACTTGATTTTTTTCGGGAGTAGGCGCAGGAATGTCCTGTATCTCAATTACCTCTGGCCCACCATATTTTGTAAACTGTGCTGCTTTCATATCGTACATTCATTATACACTATATTTTAGCAATCTGTCTAGCTCCCAATCTCCAAAAACTTTAAATAATTATGCTAGACTAAACTTATGGACGAAAAGTGGAATATCGTATACTACGAAACTACTTTAGGAAAATCACCAGTTTTCAATTTTATCCAAAGCTTAAATGTTCAAGCACAAAACAAGATAGCCGAAGTATTAGATTTGCTTGAAGAACATGGTGTCTTATTGGGCCCTCCCCACTCAAAAAAATTAACAGGTACACCTTTATGGGAATTACGTATGTTGGGAAATAACAACATCAGGATATTTTATATAACAATTATACATCGAAAATTCTTGCTACTCCACGGCTTCCAAAAAAAGAAACAAAAGACAGATTTTAAGGAAATAAAAACCGCTATAGCTAGATTAAATGATTTTAAATCCCGCTGAATTTAACTCTTGATAATATCATAATATTGTGATATTATTTAAACATGATGAACTGGGAAACACATAAAAAAATGCTTCTTAAGAATCCTGAATTTAGAAAGGTCTATGAAGAGACCAGAATTGAACGTGAGATATCACATGCCTTAATTAGAGCACGAATTGAAAAACGCTTAACCCAAACCCAGCTTGCCAAGAAGCTTAAAACCAGACAATCTGTTATTTCCAGAGTGGAAAGTGGCCAGACTACTCCTTCTCTATCACTTCTTAAAAGACTGGCAACAGCTCTCAATATTTCCCTTTCAGTACATTTAAATAATCCCAGATCCCCCCACCCCCAAAAACTCTAAAGGGCAATTTTACGGCTTTTTATAATTTTCTGGCGGTTCGAGGCCAAACTTATCACACACTGCATTTACGTCTTGTATATCTTTCTCTTTTGGCTCGTATTTCGCTTGTGCATGAAGTGTAACTACCCATTCCGGAGGAATACATTGTATGGATTCTCCATTAATTACACCAGTTCCGGAAAGTGATGCTTTTGGATATGCTGTCCCATATATATTGTTGCCATTGTCATCAAAAATAAATGTGTGAACGTCTATTTCACTCTCTCCGTTGCCTAAAACAAAATTCCAATCGCTTCTATCGTCGCTTGCTACGTCTGTATATCCTCTATCTTTAAGAAGTTTGCGAAGTTTTGGTTTATCTTTATGATATATCGCAATATCCAAATCTTTATGTTGGCGGGTTTGCCGACCCAAAAGCGCATCTATTCCCCACCCACCATCAATCCAAACTTCTATACCATTTTCCTCAAGAAGATTATATAACTCAATTACATCATTAGCTTCCATACATAGCAAATTTTAGGACTTTTGGAGACTAATCAACTATAAATTTTTAAACTCTTTTTCAGTTAATCCCATTTGCTTAATAATACTTTTTAGGGTTCCTGGTTTTATTTCTCTGTGGTGCGGAATAACACAGGTTTTCTTTTTCCCCTCGTTCCATCATATCTCATGAGTACCTCCAGTAGCTCTTCTAAAAATAAATCCCGCTTTTCTTGCTTTTTTGATTACCTTACGATACTCAAGTGGTTTCATGCAGATACAATGACTGGAATTGTGATTGGGTTTGAATTTATACGCTCTTTAATGAGTTTGAGAGGAATTTTCAATCCTTCTTCTTTATAAAGTTCAATAAGAGATTGGGCAACAGCAGTTGCCTCTAAAATAGTCTCATCTATACTATCACCCTGAGCAAAACAATCAGTCCAAATAGGAGAAGTAGCAACATATCCACCATCTTTTTGTGGTTCTATTCTAAGAGATAATTCATAACTGGAAACTCTTGTAGTTTTGTTTAACATAAACTAATTATACGACTTTTGGGAAAAAATTACTAGATGATACCGCCTATGCAAGTTTTCCTATTTATTAAGCACCCAAATACTGTAGTTAAGAATTGCAGCAAAACTTACCCAGACAAGATATGGATATAACAGATACGACGCTACTTTTGAAATTGAATAAAAATATTTGATGGTTACGACAATTGCAATCCACAATGCCACAATATCGACAAAAGCCAGCGCAGGATTTCTCATGCCAAAAAATATTATTGACCACAGGACATTTAATACAAGCTGTACAGCAAAAATCTGAATTGCTTTCCCCCTTTCCCCTTTACGCTTTCCACTTAACACTAAATAAAGCGATATTCCCATCAGGATATAAAGAATCGTCCAAACAGGGCCAAAAACAAAGTTTGGCGGAGAAAAGCTAGGTTTATTTAAAGCTGCATACCAAGTTGGAATTGAAGAAACGGTAAAAAATGACCCCAAAATCCCTGCTCCTAAACAAATCCCAATAGATAAAATCAGTTTTGGAATTTTAATTGACATCACTTTAAGTATAGCATTTATTTCTTAGTGTATAAGAGAAAAACCCGTTCCATGAAATATCAAAACATTTCTCACAAGGAGATTATAGCAGAAAATTACCATCCCCAGGTCCAAAAACTCTAAACTTCTCATCCTTCAAAGTAATTACAGTCTCCCCAACCGATTTACTTCCCATCCTTTAAAATCTTCCCTGATTTGTATATTATATGCTGCAGGTTGATCTCGATCCGCTTTAAGCAAAAAGACTAAATAACTATATTTCCTATCTGATGGAGCAAATAACCAGTAGGAATCAAAACCTTGGTCGAAACCATCTACAAAACTTTTTATTTTTTGGTAATCCAATAAACCTTCAATATCCAAGAAGATAACTAAATTTCTGTTTTCAGAATATACTTTTCCTTTATCATGTTTCTTTTTTATCTCAATCTCTATCCTTCTTGCAATTTTATCTATACCAGCTAGAGTTTTTTCCTTCATCCTAGGGACATAAACTTGTTCCAGAAATGCACCCTCGCCCATCCTGGATGGATCCATACATAACACTACGCCATCCCCACCCATTGGATCACGAGCTAAAGTCCAATTTTGTCCTGATATAAATCTTACTACAGCGCAAATTATAAAGGATCCTAAGACTTCCCTAGGTCTCAATTTTATATTCGTATATTGTCTGCCCACTTTTAATAAGCGAGGATTTTTGAGAATTGGTTGTATTTGTTTTTCCAAATAATCCTCTAAAGAACGTACAAAAAGGTATTCTACTTTCATTTTCTTTAACGATTCCTTCTTCCAATGAAGCCGATTTTAGCATTTTTGAAGCCAAATTAATAGACCTATTGACGAGGATGTTATACTCATTATATGAAAGCCTACATTTGGTTTACAGCAACAAAAACATTTATTAACAATCAAAAATGGCTATGGGTACCCTATCTCCACTCTCTAAGTGGTAAGAATCTATTCTGGCCAAATAAAGGTTTTGAAACCAGAGAGAAAGCAATAAATTATATGAAAACAAATCTTCGACAAATTAAACAAGACTACTTCTGAATTTCTTAGCAAATTTTACGACTTTATTATCATTATTACTATGGCCATTTGTAAAAAAAGTGCTTGTGGTATACTTGGATAATAGTAAAAATGATGATTATGTCAATTGTTAACAGAATAAAAAAATATAAAGTTATAATCCTTACTGCACTTATTACAGCAGCTCTTTCCTCTTTTTTGACTTATGTTCTAAAACCTGCAGAAATAAAAGTTCCTCACCCGTACACTTCTGAACTACTGGGAAATAACTCTTTTGGATGTACCTCCTTAATCGGCTCATGGATAATTAAAGGAGATGGAAAGATCGAGTCCAGTGATGTCAAAGCAGAGCTTTCAAAGGGAACGGATAAACTTGCTATAGAGATTGAAAACGATAAGCTTTATTTTTTAACTTCAGCCGCCCTAAACGCAGGCGGTGCAAGAGGTGACGCTTTCTCTATTCTTAAAAACACTGATAGTCAACTGGTCGCTGTACATAATGGTTTAAATGGACCTAGCTCTGACTTGAATATAATCACAGTAAACAAAAAGCTTGGATTAGGAATTTGGTCAAAGATAACTCCAGAGTACTTTGTTACAAACACCCCACAAGTTCAATCTTATTATTTAGAATGCCGTTAAGATTTTGTGAAGATCCATATCTGGGCAAATTTTAGGACTTTCGACTAAGCTTAAGTCAAACAATTCTTTTCTGTGAGCATTGAAACAAAGCGCGTTCACCCCGCTCAGCGGGGTAAAAAATTGTGAATGAGTTGTCAGGGGGATCGCCAGTCTTGTGCTGGAGGGGGCGCGCATTCCCCCGACAAACGAATAAACAATTTTAGCGCGACTTTCCTGCGAACGAATTTTGGTACTTTTGTGACCAAAAGTACAGAAACTATTGCCTCCCATAGCCAACATAAGTAATCAGTTTTGGTGGCATCCTGGTGAGAATGGGTTTTAAGAATCCTTTTTTTTGAGCAATGTCCCATGCTTGCTTTGCAGTTTTACCACTTGCTATAACAGTCTTTTCATCACTTTTTAGAGCCACCCAAAGCCCTTTGTATTTTTTATAAATTTTTGTCCAATCTATTGCCATACGCCCATACTATCATAGTCTTAAACGCTAAAGCAAATTTTACGACTTTTTGGAGGAAATTACCAGATTAAATTTGTTGATTGGCAACATAATAATCTATTAATCTTCTAATCATTGCTTGATAAGAAGCATTGTGTTTTTGGGCAGAGTCTTTAAAAAAATCCAAACTTTTTTTGGTAAGTGTCAGTGTTACTCTTGTCTTTTTTTCTTTGAGAACCAAATTTTCAGGACTAGGCAAGAAATCACTTACGACACGCGCCTCAATAGGTTGGTTACTGTATCTTATTTTGTTTTTCATACTTTCCATATTAGCATACATTTTGCCACTAACCCTATTTTCATACCACATCCTCTGTCAAATAAACCTCTACTCTATCCCAAACTTTTGGGTGGTGGATTATAGAAAGTGGAAATTCGGGGTCGAAGGAATCACGAGACAATAATTCTTGTGCTAAATCTTTCTTTTTTTCTCCGCTAATTATTACAACAACATGTTTCGTATTTAAGACTTGTTGCGGACCCAAAGACATGCCGTAATCCCGAAAATGAGAATCTTTATACGCTTTTGTTTCGTGATATTGCTTAAATTCCGAAGGGACAAAACTACTTTCTCTTTCACCCAAATAGTATACAATAATTGATTCCATTTTCTTGCTTTGAAAGCAGGATATATTTCTTCCTTTTAGTTTTTCGTTTCCACTTGAACGCAGTAAGTTATTCGTGCTTAATGCGAGCATTAAACAAAGCGCGTGAAGCATTCTTGAGTGAGCTGTCAGGGGGATCACCGTCTAGCGAAACGTATGACGGAGGGGGAAGTGCATTCCCCCGACGGGCGAACGAAAGAATGTAGCGCGACTTTTCAGCGAGCAGAGTTTGCGCAACTTTGCGGCCAAAGTTGCAAAGAAAAAACTCTTTACAACAGAGCAATCACCACACCCATTGCGACAATTGACACCAGTTGATACCCCGTATCAATACCGAAAAGCTTCCAATTTTTGTTGCCAAAAATTGTCGCAGTCAATTGGACTGGCATCACAAACCCGATCCACATCCAAAAAGCTGTTATAAAACCTGTCTGAAGCTTCGGATAATGGAAAAAATTTGCGGATAACGCCATCACATAGGAAAGAACATATGCCATGATAAGGCTAGCGACAAAACTTAGAGCATACAGTTTCCCCATTTCCTTCTGTGCTTTTTTCATGCTCTCGGGTGTAACTCCTTTTTCTTTCATCCATGGTTTTCCTAAAACCATAGAACTATACCAAAGAAATCCAATCGCCATAGAAACAACACCTGCCAATAAAATTGCGACATAATTTACTGCAATATTCATTTCTCTCACCTCCTCGTATATTGTATTTGCTAACAATATAATTGTTAGCAGTGATATGTAAGTGGTTGGAGACTTCGATCAACCTCCTAAGGGATTAAACCCTTT
>JGI1358J11329_10000349_pt1 | contig 41816 bp, 45 predicted proteins | sample Subgroupgradi54m_FD_11329 | JGI IMG/M metagenome (IMG submission 11329)
ACATTGTGATCGGATCAATTATGTAGCGCCTATTCTGAGTTACGATTAAGCATCGCACATATTCCAAGGCTGAACGCTACATAACTGTGAGCGCCACATAAACGGTGATTCTGGATGTAACGGGTTGTAAGAATCGTGAAGAAGTCTTCAGAGAATTTGAACTGCTTGATCATCACAAACGCCGTGCGAAAGAGGAAGAGGCAGAGAGGCAAGCGAAACTTGAGGCGAGGTGCCGTAATTGTGTCAATTACCTCGGACGGCTTGCTCGGAATTGTGCGCCTTCACCTTCCTGTGGTTACAAGCGCGTTCGGAAACGAAAAGGCGGAATAAAGAAAATGGATGAACACATGGTTGAAACTATTTTTCAACCTGAATCTGCACCAAAAGAACTTTGCTTTTGATAGACAAAAGGAGAGGTCGCCCAATTTTGAGGCGACCTCTCCGATTTAAAGTCACTAAATAAAGTGAAAAGGAGATGTCTGCATGGCACTCGACTGGTATTTCGGAAAAATTGAAAACTTTAAGCAGGTGTGCTTTCAAAACGGAAAAATGAACCCCATAACCCACTCCCTAGTTTTCGCGACCATGGTAATCGGGGTAAATGAGATCACGAAAAAGAATTGGGCAAAGTTTTATGCAAGGCTGAACTTTTGGGAGCGAGTGAATGGGTCTTACTTACTGAAAAAGGGAAAACCGTTCCTGATAAGTGCTGAAGAAGTCAAAAGGCATATTGGCTTGTCTACGAATGCGCGTGTGTTTAGTGATACGAAGTTTCTAAGGAATTTTTCAATGAAATTGAAAGACGTTGAGCAAAGCATTGGGGTTTGAGAACGAATTAACGGTGCATGAATAAGAATGTATCGACACCCGAAAAGCGATCCAGAGGAGGCAAAAGATGCATTGTCCTGATTGTGGGAAACCAATGGTTGAAACGCAAAATAAAACGATAGACCGGGGAACATTTACAGAAATGGCGAAGAATTTTAAATGCAACGGCTGTGAAAGTGAATGGGAGTTTAATTACGATACGATGAACCAGGAAAGGGTGCTCCGAGCAATGAACTGACACAGCGTTTTATACATAACTTAATTCAAACGGGAGAAGATTCTCAAAATAGCGTTAGAGGGTCCTCTCCCTTGTTTTTTAAAGGGGGGAAACCATGAAAATTACAGAGAGGGAACTTGCAACTATTCTGGCTGCACTCAGAAAATTTCAAGAATCTCCGGCAACCGATGCAGGGCATTTTAAAGATGTCCGTCCGCTCACGGCAAATCAAATTGACGAACTCTGCGAGCGTTTGAATCGCAGCATCGTTCCTGCAAAAGGTCAGCATCGGAACAAAAAGGAGTTATTAAAGATCGTCATCCACATCGAGGAAGGAATTGTTCAAAGCGTTTATGCGAATGCTCCGAAAGCCGATACCCAAGTTTTTGACACCGACCCTGAATTCAGTGAATTGAAAAAAGAGAAGCGGAATCTGAAACGCGCCATAAAGGGATTAACCGAAGTGCGTTAAGCAGACGCGGCCTGAAAGTCATCTAATCCAATATAGGCAGGGGCTCACGCTCCTGCCTTTTTTACTGAAAGAAAGGATCAAATCATGAATGAGAATCTATTGAAACACTTGCCAAAAGACGCGCAAAACGTAGTCACCAATGCCTTTAAACACATGAAAATCGCTGAAGAAGAAATTGACGCGGCCAAGCAGCAATATCCGAACCAGGCATCGCAGCTCCACAATTCATTTCGGCTTCTTTGCCCGCCTGAGACCTTTGCCAACTATACGAGTGAACTTTACCGCGCCCATGCCAAAGAGCTTCTGCAGCGTATCGCGAGAGGAAAAGACCTATCACTTGCGACGCGCGCCGAGCTTTGCATTGCCCTTTCGGAAACGAGTCTTCTCGCGCCGTTAAGGAATGACTTGTACTGCTTCTACAGCCAGTGTTTTCGAGCTATTTTCCCCAAAAAATACGGAGAAGTTTTTAACGGTTGGCCGTCTCGACCGAGCTTTAAAGGTGCTCTCAAGGAATTAAAACAGAAACTTCAGCGTAAATTTCAATCCAAACGCGGCATTGGTTTGGATGAAAACAGATCGGATGGATCCAAAAAGAAAGGGAGAAAAAGCCATGTCACTCAGAGTTTGTAAGGCAGAGATATACGGATTCAAAAATGAAAAGGGCCGGCTAGTTCCCGACTACATCATCATGAACAATTTTGACGGCTGCTTTCTTGATTGGTTTGCGATCAGTCGTACGGGCATTAAGGAAATCGACGAGAACATTGGCTGCGATGGAAGCGTCGTTGTCCATAAACGTTCACACGCAGAAAGAATTATCGAAACATTCAACCGGTGAGGAGAAAACTTTATGGAATATCCGAAGCGCGAAACGCTAGAGACAGAACTTTATGATGGCTTGAAGTCAAGACTTCTTGAATATCACGAAGGCCTTTTTGATGAAGAGAAGGAACGGGAAGGGGAAGTTCTCGTTAAAAAACTTTATCTGGATCCGCAAGATGCCTGCGTTCCTGATGAATTTATCGGCGAGGAGCTTCTCTATGCTGTCAAATCCAAATACTACGGATTTTTCAGTGTCATCCGGGACAAGGTGCAGACGGATTATTTGGAAAAAAAGAAAATCCATTATCCGTCGATCTCCATTTTGGTTGACCCTACCTATGATGATGTGACGAACGTCGTTGTTATATTTCAGAATGTCGTGCTTTGTGAATACGGGGCAAAAGCCTGGAACTTTGCATGGCCGTCGGTTCCCGAACTTCAAAAAGAGATGGCGGATCTCTTTTATCAGATGAGAGACCGGCTAAATCAGTACTTCGTCGAAGGAACTCGTTACAGAAAAGATTAGTCATTAAAACCCATTTAACAGGGGGCTAGTTCCATGGAAAAAATTTACACAAAACTTAAAGACATTCACGTGCTGACAGATCCCGGAGATCTAACGGATCTTAAACTTGACTCTTGCGTGGTGGCAAGAAGAAACGGTCAGGTTTATATCCGTTCTCTTGAGAGTCTGCAAACAAAAACAGTTGAGGAGAGCCGCAACTCGAGGAGCTCAGACCCGGTCTTCGAATTTTACGGTGAGAAAACGGAAAAATTTCTGGTCATTAATGGCGAGCGCAGAAACTCGAAATTCTGTGATCTTTGCAAAGACCGTTTGAACGGAATCACAGGCAATTGCTTTAACCATAACATCAAGTCTGGCGGGTGTTCCTTTGATCCTGCGAAGGTCCCGGGACAGTTCAAGATATCTTTGGATGGTTGGCGATATCTTACGCCCTCACGGGTGAATACACGCTCACCCTTTAGACTGCCGTGGAGTACGGAATATATCCGCCTCAATCGCAAAGTAATTAACCGCAATAAAAGAGCGATCGCCATTCGCAGTGATTTCTCGAATCAGCTTAAAAAAAAGGAGGAAAAGTATTGCTCCCGCTGCATTTTTGAAGGGCGGTGTTTTATGAACAGTGTGAAGATCGCAGAACACTGCATGGTGACAGAGGAGAAAACGCAAAAGAACTGCATCCAAAAAATACAAAAAAGGTTCGGAAGCATTGAGGAGTTTCTGAACCGGCTGGCTTATGCCGGAAAGGAGGTCATCTTTCGGCCAGCGGGAAAAAAGCGAAAGACCAGGTGGGTGATTACAAAGCCCGTAGGACGCAACAAATACTTAATTCGGAAAAGCTATAAGTCTTCGAAAATGGCAATGGTTTCAAGGAAAAGGGTTGAAAGGTACGTCATTCCTGAAGCTCTGCCCTGGAGCGAACGGGAGAAGGTCGCCGCTCTTGCCTGGTATTTTTTCGAGAAATATTGCGCGAGAAATCAGGATGCTTATAGGGGGTATCGCGGCCGGACTATTCGGATTCGGTTCGTCGTTCCCATTCCGACTGGTATTGAAGTGAGTTATTTCCCCTATGGCTGGGGTAGTCTTGGGCCTCGCTCCAAAAGATTTCGCTCGTTCAATGACGTTCTTAGCTTTGAGCGTTAATTTCCATATTTTTCAGAGAGGAGTTTCAAAATGGAGAAAGTCTATACGCAGATAGATGGGACCTACGTTTTCCCGGATCCCGCAGATCTCAAGACCTTAAAACCCGACTCCTGTGTGGTCAGAAAAGTTGGGGATAGACCCTGCTTGATTCCTTTGAGTGACCTGAAGGGCAAGCTGGTAGAAGCCGGAAGGAATAGTTATTCGCCCTTGTGGGGATATCAAAGTGATCAAAACGAGCCTTACATCCTCCTGAACGGAGAAAGGAAAAAAACAAAATTCTGCGACTTATGCAAGGACCGGCTGAACGGCATCACGGGCAACTGCTTTAATTCGACCATCAAGCCCAAGGGCTGTTCTTTTGAGCCGGCCGAGCAGGTGAAGCCGTTTCAGATTTCACTCGTTGGATGGAAAAAACTCAGGCCCACGGATGTAAATAAGAACTCAGCGTTTAAGGCGCCATGCCTGAGCGATGTTGATTTTAATCCGAAGACTGTAAAAAGGAACAGGAAAGTGCGGATCATCGCCCGTCATTTGGCGGAATATCAGGAAAAGAAGGTTGAAAAATACTGCTCCCGCTGCATTTATCAAGGCACCTGCTATCTCAACAGTAATCGGGTGGCGGAGCATTGTATGGTGACAGAAGAGAAGATGATCAAAAAATGCACAAGTGAGATCCGGCAAAAGTACGGAAGTGTCGGTGAATTCTTGAATCTGCTGGCTTACGGAGGCGAAAAGTTCAATTTCAGGCCTCAAAAGCACCTGAAGGAAGAAGAATGGCGGGTCTCGCAGCCGCTCAGCAGGAATAAGTTTCTCATTGTGCAGCCGTACCGATATTTCAATGAAATGAAAGTATCAAGAAAAATAGTGGAAAAGATGGTGACTCCAAAAGAACTGCCGGGGAGCGGCCATGAAAGGATCGCGGCACTTGCATGGTATTACCTGAGTCAATATCAATTTCACCGGATTTGGGTTTCACTCAAAACGGGAGGGATCGAAGTGACGCACCGCACGCGCGGGCATTATCATTTTTACCGCCCCCAGAGTTTCACCTCGTTTAACGAAATCCACTACTTTTTCAATCGTTAGTCGTCTGGCCCACCGCTTCAACTTCTAAACCAAAATTACAAACCACAAAAAACCAAAGGAGAAGACTGTCCATGAATACCACGGATTTAGTGAAAGTTCTTAAGCAAAGTTTCAAAGCCAATGTAACGCCTCTTATTTGGGGGCAGCACGGGATTGGGAAAAGTCAGATTGTCCAGGGGCTTGCCTCTGAAATGAAGTACGAATGCGTCGATTTACGGCTTGGCCAGATGGAAGTGGGGGACCTGATCGGGCTTCCTTCAAAGGAAGACGGCAGGACAGTCTGGCTCAAGCCGTGCTGGTTTCCCAAGGAAGGAAGCGTTGGGGTTCTTTTTCTCGACGAACTGAACCGAGCGCGACTCGATGTGCTGCAAGCAATCTTTCAGCTTGTGCTTGAAAGAAGATTGCATACCCATCGTCTGCCGGAAGGCTGGAAAATTGTCTGCGCCTCCAATCCATCCGGCAGTGATTATTTTGTGAATGAACTTGATCCGGCCCTGCTTGATCGGTTCCTTCATATCCAATTTAGGCCGGAGCCGAATGAGTGGCTCGGATGGGGAAAGGATACGGGCAAAATCCGGGAAGACATCCTGAACTTAATTGCGCGTTATAACCACCTGCTCGGCAATCCATCGAGTGATCTTCCGCTTGAGGTCCTTCCTTCCCCACGGTCTTGGGAAATGCTCTCAAGGATGCTGAACGGGCTTGAAGACCGGCTTTGGCTGCAATGCGCCATGGGCCTTGTCGGAAAAGAAGCGGGGATTGCTTTTATCGAAAGCCTTAAAAAAGACCAGGAAGTGCCCATCAAAGCTGAGGAAATTCTTTCGGATTATGCAAAGGTCAAGACTCGGGTCAAAAAATATTCGAGCGGGAAAAAGGCGCGGCTTGATCTCTTGAGAATTACGGGGGATGAGTTTTTGAGGATTTTAGCAAAAGAAGGAAAAGCAAAAGCTCTTTCTGCTCAAGAGAAAACCAACCTTGTGGATTTTCTCGATGATCTGCCGGTAGATCTTGCGTTTGCGCTTGTTAAGGAGCTGGTGAAAATTCCAGAGGTGAACACGATTCTTCACCAACAGGAAAAGTTCACGGAGAAACTCGCGCAGGCAGCGCAAGCAGCTTAAGAAGAAAATCTCAGGAGAAAAAATCAAGCGGGGAGAGTTTTCCACTCTTCCCGCTTTTTTTCTGTCTAGTGAAAAAGGGAGGTAACAAACCAATGGGGTATTGCACGGATTTTTCAGGAAGCATCGATCTGCCCGGTCTCAAGGATAAGGACATAAAGCTGCTTGAAAGTATCCTTCGCCGCCGTTTCCCGAGTTCCTCAGACGAAATCAAAATTGAAAAGGATGAGCATGGATGCAACCTTGCAATTTTGGGTTACTGGAAAAACTACAACGAAGAATTTCAGAAGTTCGTGATGGCGATTGTCCGGGCTTTTCCGAAGTGCGCGACGGGATGGATTGACGCACAAGGAGAAGAACGCGATGACAACTGGGCGCTTGAAATCAGCGAAGGGAAAATAATGTTTATAACTTATGAACGGGTCATCAAAGAAAGAACGGTTTACTTTGATGCCAAAGGAGGAAGACATCATGATTGAAGAAATGGTTGTTTCATTGGTACAAACGAAACCGTTTTACGCGCATTTCGTTCAGCAAATGAACCGAATCGAAACTGAGAAGATTCCCACGCTTGGGGTAAATATCAGAGAGCGCATTAACCTCTTTTTCAATCCCCGGTTTCTGGAAAGCCTGCGGTTCGATGAACGGGTCGCATGCCTGGAACATGAGGTGCTCCATCTTTTGCACCTTCATCTTTTCCGCGGAGATGGAAAGAATCACAGGGTTTTTAATATTGCCTGCGATCTTGCGATCAACACCTATATTGAAAATCTCCCCAAAACCGCTCTTTTGCCGAAGCTTTTTGGATTTGAAGAAGGGAAGACCGCGGAGTGGTATTACAAAAAACTGAATGAGAATGCCGAGAAACTTCAGGCCAAGATCGCAAAAGCGGACTCTTCGCTTCTTGACGATCACGGCATGTGGAAAGATTCCAGTGAGGACCCTGAATATCAGCAGGAATTCTTGAGACGAGCCATCAAAGTTTCACTCGATGAAACGCAGGATTATGGGTCGCTTCCCGGGAACATGAGTGAAGAGCTGAAGGAATTCCTGAAGGGATCCGGCATTAATTGGAAAAGCGTTCTCGAACGGTTTTTGATTCATGCGACGCTCGTGCGATCCGTGTTTTCGAGAAAACGGCCAAACCGGAGATTTGAGGAGTTTCCCGGTCAAAAGATAGAGCAAAAACTGAAGCTCCTGATCGGGTTGGATACGAGCGGCAGCGTAAGTGATCGGGACCTCGCGCTTTTCTTTGCCGAGATTGAGAAGATCAAGGCGCTTGGGATGGATATCACGGTAGCCGAATGCGACACAAAAGTGGGTAATGTTTACCGCTATAAATCACGCCCAAAGGCCGTCTCAGGACGCGGAGGAACCAGCTTCAGGCCCATCTTTGAACTCGCCGAGAAGCTCCGGCCGGATGCGCTTCTCTATCTCACCGATGGATGCGGAGACTATCCGGAACGATCGAAATATTCGACGCTCTGGTGTTTGACGTCAAACGGTAATTTCTCAGGATCGTTTGGAAAAGTCGTGAAATTGCCGCAAGAAAAATAAAGCGTAAGACAAACTCAAAATCACAAAGGAGGGAATTCTCATGCGGGCGCTTACAGTCAAAGGTCTCAAGGAGCTTCTTGACCAATTATACAAACAGAAAACGATTCATGAAAATTCTGAAGTTTGGCTCTCGTCGGATGAAGAGGGGAACAGTTTCAGTCCCTTGCTTGATGATTCGGAAATAAGTATGGGAGTCGAAGGAAATAAAATTGTTTTTTATCCCTCATCAATGCACGAAGTAACAGAGCTGTAATTAAAAAAACATTCCTCAATCCAACAAGGAGGCATTCCCATGAGCAGAACGCCATCGCCAAGATCAAAAATGGAGATGATTGAATTTCTAAAAGATCACTTCAGATATCCCACGATGAATTCGTGGAATCAAGCTACGAGTTATGCCCGGAATATCAAGATTCATCGCCTTGGGCTTGATCGTGAAACAGAAAGCCGGTGTTTTGACATGCTGGATCTTCACGAAGCCTTCGACGATTTTTCCGCGATTCTTCACGAATTTGCAATCCGCCATGATTATACGTGGCAGATCGGGCAGAACGGAAGAAGCGGCGGGTATCTGGTGCTCTATCAAGGCGGGAAGAAAGATTCCGGCCACAAAACCCGCTGCGATACCTGCCGGATCCCTACCTGGTATGAGAATAAACGGCCGTGCCATGTTGCGGACTGCGGAGGTACTTTAGAGCCGCTCTCGGGCCCGCTTTGGCAAAGTTATACGCAGCCAGGCCTCGGGGTTGACGATGACGTTGACTACGAATCCTTGAGTTATGGGGATCTGCGAAGCCGTGTGCCGTTGGTCAAAGACTTTGACCGCACATGCACGCTGGCGGTGCAAGCGTTTGTGAATTACGCCCAATCTCATAAAGTTACGGAAGAAGAGGTTTTGGTTCCAAAGACAGTTAAAGTGGCGGTGGAAATATAGCTGTAAATGCCCATCGACTTTAAAATCAAAGACAAAGCGGGATGTCGCCTTTGGCGCTTCCCGCCTTTTTACTTTAAGGAGGCATGAAAGCAATGGAAATCTTCAGCTACAGTTGCAGCCCGGAGGAATGGAAGGAATTTGTCGCGGCTCTCCGTTCCGGTCGAACCCTTGAGATTGACGGAGAAATGTTTATGTACTGGCTGGAAGTTTTGCCGCCCATTTATATGCACGAGGAAATCGAGATCGAAGGCAGAAAGGTTTTTTGCAGTTTTGGTTTTGCGGAAGGCCGCGAGTACATTACGGATTTCTGGAAAGAGAACGGCAAATTATTCTGCAAGAGGTCAAACCGGATAAACCCTTATTAAGTTCACAGCTAAAACAGAAGGAGAATTCAGATGGAAAATCAGAACATGAAGATCAACGAAACCTTGGAATTGGGTGAGGTGGTTTTCGAATACAGCCAGGATCAGGCAATTTCTGACGGAATCCTGGTGCCGGTGGGGTATGCCGGATCCCGGAGAATCGTCCTCACGCGCGATCTCTTTGAGAAGGGATATGAGGACGAGGGTTGCCGGAAGGATCTGATCCAAAAAGGCCTTGCCCTGCTCGCGGTCGCTGATCCCGAGGATACGCCGGACATGAGACTGCGTGTCGTGGTTCCTAAAAAAATCTGGGTGATCTGGCATCGGCAAGAAGGCATCACGTTTCTTCAACCCGAGGACTATTGAAAGGGGGTAGTGATGAAAGAATTTATCATTCGTGAAACAAAAAAAGCAATGGGCCGGCTGAAGGATACGCTTGTTGGGATTGTAAAGGGCGTGCTCTTTCTCGCAATTAACGCCGTGATCTGGTTAATGCCATTAGCCATCATGGGCTATCTGGGTTTGACTCTGCTGCTAAGCGCTTTTGACAATGCGCCAAGAACCGGGTCCTTCCGCGCCGGCTATCCGCAAGCAGTTTCATCTCAGCGGCAAAAAATGAACCTTTCAGAAATGCTTCAGTACGGTGAAGATTTTTGGAGAACGCTGCAAAATTTCAGAAGGTTTTAAGAACAGGGTGGGGCGGTCTGATGCCTTTATCAGGCCGCCCCTATTAAAAAAGTCGTTCTTTTTTTTTGTCCAAAATAGGGAGCATTGCCTAAATCTTATCGGGCCCCTTCTAAAAGGATTGCTTGGGAGCATTAGGTAATGGCGGATACTGCAATAAATTGCTAAATCATCGTCAGATTTCCGAAATTTTCCATTGACTTACGGATTTCCAGGGATTAAGCTTTTCCCCGCTGATCCTGCAGAAAGGACGGCGGGAAAGGCCTGATTTCCTTTCCATTGTGGCGGCGCACTCCCGTTTGCGGAGGCACGCATCTCATCAGGCGGGGACACGATCCAATAATAAGGGGGCTGTTCTCCAGTAGGAGTTCAAAATCCAATTGCCGTGTGAGGATTCTCACGACACGGCAACTCGGAGGATGACCGCCCAACTGAATCGCACATCACACTCCGCCTGAGATTTTTTCAATCCCGAAAACTCCCAATCCATGAAAACACCTTTCACAAAGGACGGGTGTTTTCTTTTCCTTCCCTCGTTTTCAGAACCCCAGCCGCTTTTTTAATTTTCTAAACCCGCGGCTATTTTTTTGCCGAGTTTCTCCTTTTGATTTTTAAAGCCTGATTTCCCGATTCGTGTGTTCCTGATCTCAATCTGAAATTTTTTTTGTTTAAAAGCGGACAATCCTCCAGGGTTGCCGCTTTTTTTTTGTCTTCGAGAGTCCTCGTGTACGGCGGAAAACGAGGAGAAAGATGTTTGATGAAGACAAGAAAAACGAAGATTCAACAGAAACAAAAGAGGGATCAACAGAACAGGCAGCAGAAAAACCAAAAGGCTCGGATGTATTTGAGAGCCACCACCGGTCGAGAGTTCGAGAGATTGATTTCAAAAGTCTGGAAGATACGCTCTCCGCTCACCCGCTTTCGCCATTTGAGCTTAAAGTGAGAGATAAGCTTGCGAAAGTCCAGTCTCCACTCGACCTGCTCATCGCCAAAGAAGACGAGATACGCAGACGCATTTCAGCGAGGACAAAGCTCGGGATGCTTGTGAGAGAAGCAAATCTGGGCTGCATGCAGCTCACTTATTACGAGCTGCTTCTCGACGGCGTTAGCTTTGAGGAGGCCTCCCTAAAGTTCGGCATTTCCGTCAATGCCGTCCGCCAAATGCACCACAAGGTTCTCCGGAAACTTAGGAGAGCTGCGCTTGATCGCAACAATGGCGGAAAACCTCGAGACCCTTCCGGACAGGGCCCGGAAGGCATTTTCTCGAGAGAAAATTCTTTGAAAAAAAGCTCCCAGAACAGGGATTCCGGGTAACGGGACCCCCTGTTTTTGCCCAATACTATGAGGGGAGTGGACGCCACTCCCGAAATCAAAACCCTAGACCTTTTAGGCCCCTCGGGTGCCGCAGATTCCCTCCCCTCACAGTTTTTAGGAGCTACCAAATGCAAAACAGAATTCGTCGCGTTCTTGATTCGTTGTTTGTTTGCGGAATTTTAGTCATGGCAAACACGCAATCCGCTTGGGCTGAGGCGGGGAGCGAAGAAGACCTCCGGATATTTTTACAAAGTCTCGGCGATTTTCTCATTCGCAGCGTAGGTCCGGGAATTTTGGTGATCGGGATCGCGATCGCCGGCGTGTCCATGGCCTTGGGCGATGAGCAAGGCATGCGAAGAGGGGCCCTGGCCGCAGGCGGCGGAGCTCTCATCATGCTTTCCCGCGCTGTTTTGGCTTTAATTCAAAACGTCACTCACTTTTAAGGAAAACATGAAAACCACAAAAGGATTCAACAAAATCAGCCGGAAAAACAAAATTTTCGGGCTCGAATTTTTTGATTTCCTTGTTTTGATTGTCCTTTACCTGATCGTTTTTCTTTTTTCTAAAAATCTTTTCGCGAATCTCGCAATCGTTCTGGGCGGGTATTTTTTCCTGCGGTTCTACAAAAAAGGAAAAACGCAGCACTGGACGGCTTCACTCGTCCGGTTCCTGATTACCCCGCGCCGCTATTTCCCCAAAAAGGAAACCGACAAGGAGATTTTTAAATGAAAAATCTCCTTCTCTCCACCCGCGATCTCATCCACCGGGAATCACGGATCCCTTTTTTTAAGGAAATCGACCTTTATTCAATCGAAGAAGATCTCCTGATTGGAGTCAGCGGGGCACTTGCAAAAGGTTTCCGTTTTGAGGGCCGGGACCTGCTTCTCCAAAGCGAGATTGAAATCGAGGATTTCGAAAGACGGCTCCGGAAATTTCTCAATTCTCTGCCGGAGGGAGCGATCCTGCATTTTCTGGTCCGCGCCCAGAGCGGGGATGAGGATTTACTTGAAAAATATCTTCATTCTGTAACCGAGCGTAACGCCCTCAGTTCCCGGCTCATTCAAAACAAAGTCGAATTTTATCAGACCCACCCATTCCTCAAACGCGAGATCTTTCTTTTTGTTGTCCTTCACCCCGTTACAAAAAAATTTCATTCCTCTTTTTTTCCGAACCTGTCTCTTGCGGTCTCAAAAAAAGCAAGGGCTCTGTCAGGAGAGGAATATGGAAAATCGAAAGATTCTCTTTTGATCCTCGCCGAGGAGGTGAAGGAGGGCTTTCGAAATCTCGGTTTTTCACTCACCGCTTTGAAAGAAGACGAGATCTTCAAATATCTCTATGAGGTTTTGAATCCGGCCTATTCAAAAGAAATCCCGGTTGAACTTGCAAAGATAAAAGCGTTTCAGCCTTCCGCGTCGCTTCGTTCTTCTCTTTTGTTTTCTTCCGCCATGGCCGGCGAAAGGTTCCTTTATCTCGGAGACCATTTTCACAAGGGAGTGAATCTCTATCAGCCGCCCCAGGAAACGGACCTCAAGGTCATGAAGGATTTCGAAGGGCTGCTTGGCAAAGACTACCTTCTTTCCATTACCGTTCAGGTGGCGGACCAGGAAAAAGAAAAAGCATTCATTAAAAGGGAAGGGAATTTTTCCAAGGCCGGGGCCTTTTTTTCCCGGACCAAAGAGCATGACGCCCTGGAGAAAGCCGGGGAGTCGGATGAGTTTTTGACCGAACTTGCGGCAACGGGGGACCGCCTGTTTTTAGTTTGGTTTGCTGCGATCGTCAAAGGCCGGACTCAGGAAGAAGCGGGAACACGCGCGCGGGAAGTGTTGAGGGCCTTCCCGCGCCTCGGGGATGCGCGCGCGATTGAAGATCATATGAACCATGACCGGCTTTTTCTTTCCTCCCTTCCGCTCCAAGGCGATGATAACCCCATCCCTCATTTAATAAGGTCCGAAGCCCTCTCTCATCTTTTGCCTCTTCAGGCAAGCTGGAAGGGAACCCAGCGGCCCGGCGTTCTTTTTAAGACGTACCGCGACGAACCGCTTCCGCTCGATCTTTTCGATCCCGCACTTGCCGCAAAACACGCGGTCATGCTTGGCTCGACCGGCTCCGGGAAAAGTTTTTTCACGAACCACCTTCTTCTTTATTTCCTCGCGGAATCGCCAACCCATCAAGTCATCATCATCGATGTCGGGGGCAGTTACAAGAAGCTTGCCCGGCTTTTCGGGGGCGCCTATCTCGAAGTGGAATGCTCTGAGGAATATGCGCTGAATCCCTTTCCCCGGAAGGAAACCCTATTCCCGGAATCAAAAGAAGCGGACGCGACATTTCTTCAGTTCTTGAAAGAACTTCTCCAAAAAATGATCGACTCCAAAAAAACATGGTCTTCAAGCGAAAAGATGATTCTCGAACGCGCGATCCGGGAGGTATACGGCCCGCTTAAAAAAGAAGATGCGCCGATTCTGGGGGATATTGAGAAAAAGCTCCGCGGCCTTTCCTTCGGGGATGAAGCAGACAAACAGAAAGCCTATCAGTTTGCCAAAGAGCTGGTCCTTTTCACGGAAGGCGAGTACGGAAAAATCCTGAACCGGAAAGGGAATTTTGATTTTGATTCCCGGTTCACGGTCTTTGATCTTCGAAAAATTTCCCATTATCCGGAACTGCAGGAGATTTTTCTTCTCATCATTCCTTTTGCGCTCAAACGGAAATTTGAAAACGTTCACCTCAAAAAACTCTTGGTCCTTGACGAATGCTGGCAGCTTTTGAAGCAGGCGCAAGGTTCGGAACTGGTGGAAGTTTTTTACAGGACCGCCCGCAAAATGAATGCCGGCGTCCTTTCCATTACCCAAAATCCCGAAGACTTTCTGGAAGCCGCTGTCGCAAGTTCAATCATCAACAATTCGCCGGTCAAATACATTCTGCGCCTCAAAAAAAGCCGTGAAAGGCTTTCCCAGTTTGGCTTAAACGAAAATGAGATCCGGGCGACCGGGGAGCTTGAAGTCAGACCCGGCTTCTATTCCGAGACCTTCATCAAATTCGACCAGCGGGCCACGATCGTAAAACTTGAGCCAAGCCCGCTTGAGTATTGGATCGCGACGACAGATCCCACGGATGTAAGTGAAGAACTCCGGACCCGTGAATCGAATCCCGCGCTTCCTGATTTTGAACTTCTCGAAAAACTTGCCGCGAAATTCCCGAACGGAGTCAGGAAAGGAGAGAGCCTCAATGCAGCCTGAGGGCAGCTCGCTACTCGCGATTCTTTGCATGGCGCTAACGCTGATTGCCATGGTGCTCGTCGGGTTCATCCAGTGCTTAAGGTGACTCCATGAAGAAAAAAATATTAACCGGATTTATCACGACCACGCTTCTTCTTTTGGTTCTGAGTTCCAATTCCGAGGCCACGCTTCCGACTTTTGATGCGATCAATGCCGCCTTGAATGAGTTACGGAATTCTCTCATGCAAAGTCAGTTCGCCCAGGACATTGCGCTTGCCGCGGAACGGCTCAATCAGTTGCGGCAGCAATATTTCGAGGTCATCCGTTTTAATTCAGGGTGGGACGAACTTTTCAAAAATTTTATAGGTGATCCCCAAAAACAAATTTTAAAACTCGGCACGACCACGACAAGCGCACCCGACGCATTTTCTGATTTTGGATGGATCAAACCTCAGATCGAAATCCTGGAACGGAGTCCCGAGCCGGCGGATATCCGCGCATCACTCGAAAACATCACCGGCAAGATACCTGCTTCGCAAGCGCGTCCCTACATCCCTTTTGAAGAGCTCCAGGTCGTCGAAGGTTTTCAGCTTGCCCAGCAAATTCGCCAATCCGGCAGCCAGACCCGGGAAGCGGCGAATGCCATCGCCGAACAAGCGGAAAGCGCAAGCCCCAAAGGCGCAGCGCGGCTTCAGGCGCAAGCGCTTTCTCAGGTCATGGTCCTGACCCAGCAGAATCAGGAAGCCATGGCCAAACTCCTCGAGCTTCAGGCGACACAAGTGGAGCAGGTTTCCCGCGAAGAAAAACAGCTTGAAACCGAGCGAATCAAAAACATGGAGGACGCCAGTAACTACCTGCAAGGTCTTTTGGCAGGCAGTTACCAATCCTAAATCCGATGCCGACTAGCCAATTTCTTTTTACCAATGTGCTCCAGATCCCGAATCTCTTCGGGCCTGCTTTTGAAGCCATGATGCATTTGGGGTTTCTGGTTTTCTCGCTCATGCTGATCGTAGCTATCCTGCATGAAAACCTCGATGCCATCCGAGGGCAATCGGATTATATCGGCCTTTTTGTGCGCGCCATGCTCGTCCTCAGCCTGCTTGTGGTCTACGAACGGTTTTTCACATGGATTGTTTACAGCACGGATCTTCTTTCAAAATCCATTTTGCCTCAGGACGAATTCAAGAAGGTCGTCGAAACCGCTTTCAAGGAAATCATGGATAAAAAGGATCTCGGCAAACAGGTCCTTTTCTACATCACAAAATCCATGAACTACATCACTTATATGCTCGCCTTGGCAGTGCTTGGAATTCTTACCTGGCTCAGGTTTATTTTTCTTTCCCTTCTTTTTGTGATCGGCCCTCTTCTTGTGGCTATCGGGGTTTATAAGGAAACCTCCCAAGGCCTGAATTTCTGGATAAAAAGTTTGGTTGCAGTGTCACTGTGGAACGTGGTCCTTTCGATTTTGATGAAGGTGGTTTCCGCGATGAATATCACATCGGTTTATCTCCCGTCCGAGACCAATACCGTAAGCGTGCTCGCGGCTAATCTCCTTTTCATCATCCTTTTTATTTCTGTTCCCATCATTTCCCAGCAAATCACGAGCGGAGGAAGCCTAAGCGGGCTTGGCACTGCCGCGGCCGGCATCATCACGGCTTTTATAACGCGCCTGATTATCAAGCCGCCCAGACCCAAAAAATTGTTCGATCGTTTTCGCCGACGTCCAGGCGTCAACTCGCCGGACCAGGAAGATGAAGAAAGGGCCGGGACCCCGGGTTTTAAATGAAAACACCCTTTCAAGACCGGATCGAAAAAATGGGAAGACGCTACTTCGAGGCGTTTGGGGATCTGGTTGCAGAAAACCAGTTCCTCAAGCTTGTGATCCTCATTCTGGTTTTACTTTTTTGTCTTGTGCTTTTCAGCGCATATATCTTCGCAAACCATCCGCCCGTCGTCATCCGCGTGTCAGAAGTCGGAAAAGCGGAAGTGATCCGGAATCTTCCGGTGAATAATGCGCCCTCAGAACTGGAGATCCTTTATTTCTCAAAATCCTTCGCCAAACGATACGCCGAATACAACGCCTACACCATTGCGCGTGATATGTCAGAGGCCATGAACCTCATGACTTCGAAATATCAAAAAACCGCGCAACAGCAGCTCGTGGAGTCCGGCCTTCTCTCAAGAGTCAAGGAAGCTGGCCTGAATGCGGCGATCGAATTTAAAGAAGAAAAGCTCGAGCGCCAGACTTCGGAATACGCCGTGGTCTCCTTAATCGGAGTGAGGAATCTCACGAGCTACAAAAATCCTGACTTCCATGAAACAAGCCTTTTTAAAGCGGAGATCATTTTAAAGAAATATTCCAGAACGAAAGAAATTCCGACCGGCCTGCTCGTGGAGGAGTACCGCGAAATTATTTTGAATAAGCTTGAGGAGATGAAACCATGACGCCAAACCGCATCGCTCGATTGATATTACTTTCTTTTTTTGTTTTTGCCATGCCTGTTCCGGCAAAGGCACAGGACGCGCCTGAACCGGCAAAGGAGCCGGGCGCGAGCCATGACCAGGTTTTAAAAGAAAGACAGAAATTCAACAAGCTCAAACGCTCAACACGCAATATTTATAAAGTCACGATGCGCTCCGGCGTTGTGTTCCGTCTCCAAACCGCTCTTGGTTATATTTCCACGATCGACCTTCCGGAAAAAGCCCTCAAGGTATTTGTCGGCGACTCGGAACTTTTCAAAGTCGAGGTCTATGAAAGGCAGGTGCTGGTCAAACCCATTACCGATGAAACGGACGCTAAAAGCAATCTTGTGATTGTGACGGAATCCGGAAGGCTTGCTTTTGATCTTGCAGTCGGTCCGGCCGAGACCGCGGATTTCGTGCTCGATTTCAGGCTGCCGGAAAATGATGAGCTTTTGGTGCAAAACGCATTTGACAAAAAGGTGAACGAAAAAACCGAACAGCTTGAGAAGCAGTACCAGGAAAAAGAAAAGAAACTCGACCAAAAGGCGGAAAAACTTTCGGAAGACAAATTAAAGACCAAAATCGCGTCCGAAGTCAAAACCGTCAAACTTAAGGCCTCTGCTCAAAAGGACAGCGTTCAGGTCAACCTGCTTTCGCTTTCACAAGTCGGGGACAAGGCCTACCTGCGCTTTTCAATCCTTAATTATTCCAAAACACCCTACAAAGTTTTGAAGGTTTTGGTCGGCGCTATCTCGGAGGACCGTAAGTTCCTCAGAAGCAAACCAAACGGAATTGTTGAATTTACTTCCGAACTCTCAATGCCTGAAACCATCAAGCCTGACAGCTATGAATACGGCGTTGTCTCCTTTGATTACCGGGTACTCGGGAAGCAGGAGAAAAGCCTTTTCCGGATCCTTGAAGATGCCCAAAACCAGGGCCGCACGATCGAACTCAAAAATTTTCAGTGGTTCGAATAAGGAAAACATGGAACCAAAACAAAATCCAAATCCCCAAAAAGCTGTACCTAAAAAAGACAATCAGCCGCCTCTTGACGGAGAGGCGCCGGAGCCGGAATTTAATGATTCGGTCAAGACAGCAAAAGGCAAGATAAAAAAACTAAAAGAGCTTGCAGAGGAAAAGAAACTTGCCGAGATGGCTCCATGGCTTCGGTGGCTCTGCAAAAATAGAAACCTGCTTTTAGTCGTCGCGGTTGTTTTTGCCGGGCTCATCGGGTTTATCTTTTTTTCCAGGGGCCCTGAGAATAAAAACGTTCCGGTTATGGAGGGCGGGACGGAAAGAAGAAACGTCGTGACTCCCGAATCCGTCGATCAGCAGATTGACGCGGCGGGCAAGATAGGCGCGAAAAGCGTTGTCGTCAAAAACAAAGAATCCGTTCCATCAAAAAAGAGAAATTACGCCTCCGGGATCGCCGTCTACATATATAAGGAAGAGAAGGACCGGCCCTCGCCTGAAACAAGAGACCTTCACTCAAAAGCGGCGGCTTTGGGACTTCCTTCCGGCACCAAAATCCCCGCCCTTCTTTCAAACCGGATCTTTAGTTTTAATGTCGAAGCGCCAGTCCTTGCAACGCTTTCCAAGGATTTCTTATGGCAGGACCGGACTCTTATCCCCAAAGGCTCGCGTTTTCTCGGGAAAGCAGCGACTTTGAAGTCTTTGGACCGAATCAACGTTCATTTTGATCTTTTAATTTTCCCGGACGGCCGCGAAATGCGAATCCGGGCATTGGCCTTATCAGAAGATGGATCGGCAGGAGTGAAGGGGAAGGTGGAAAAACATAGGGATGTCAAAACCCTAAAAGCCCTGGCGGAATCGGTGATCGGCATGGGAAGCCTTTTTTTCGGCAGGACCAGCGATCCGTACAGCCTTGAAAGTCAGCTCCGCTATAACGTGGCCAGTAATTTCACGAACCAGGCGGAGCAGGAACTCAGAAACGTGCCGACAGATGTCTCGATTATTGTCGAGGCCTACACTCCGGTCCAGATCATTCTTCTTGAGGCAATCTAAAATCAAAGGGAGACAAAAAGAAAATGGAAAACCAGGAAACGGGATTTAAGGAGAAGGAAAAGGTTTACGCGATTGCGACCAAGGAAGGAGAAGAGATCCGGTTCTCAGTTGTTGAAGTGAACGGCCAGACCCGGGCAGACATCCGGTATTTTGCGGAATGGGGAGACGTGAGAGGGCTGCGCCCGACCCGAGGTGGAATCACGATCGATCCCACGGATTTTGCAAAGTTCATCCAGGGGACTGACAAGCTCTTCAAAACCATTCCGGGTGTTGTGAAAAAGGCCAAGGTATTTAAGAAACCGGAAAAGATCTTCGCAATCCCGATGAAAGAGGGGGAAGAGCTGCGGTTCTCCATTGTCGGTGTGGGCGGTCAGCCGCGGGCGGACATCCGCTATTTTGCCGATTGCGGGGAAGCGAAGGGGTTCCGGGAAACCCGCAGCGGGCTGACGGTTGACCCGCAGCATGCTGCAAAGTTTCTGCAGGGAACCACCGCGCTTATCAAAAGATTCGCGGGGAAATAACAGGAGGCTTTTTTTTGAGAAAGAGGCCCCGGTATCTTCGGGGCCTCTTTCTTGAAACGTCACATCTATGAAATCATCAAAATTCATAAAAGGAATGGTTTTTTTTGCGGCCGCGATTCTTGCCAGCGCAAGAATTGAGGCCCGTGAAACAGGGACCGAACCGTTTGTCCTTCACGGTGAAACGGCCCGAGATGAAGGAAGAATTCCTATGGGATTTCCCGGAGAATCGGGAAGTCTTGTTTCCATCGATCAAGCGGTCCAAAAAGCGACTGAAACAAGCTTGGAAGTCAAACGCGCGACCGAAAGACTTGAGAAAGAAAAGGCCCTCTATAAAGGAAAGCAGGCTGAATTTTTTCCGCAAATAAAGACTGAACTTTTTCAGGCGTTTGCAACGGGCGATAAAAATTCCCTCACGTATTTTGACACCTCTCTTGAACAGCCGATTTTTCAGGGCGGAAAAACGCTTGCCCTTAAACGAAAGCAAAAAGTCGTCGTGGAAAGCGAGGAGCTCAAATTTACTCAGGCGAAACTTGATATGGAATTGGAGGTGCGAACTATTTATGTGCAGCTTCTGAGCCAAAAAGAGCTTACGCGTCTTGCTCAGGGAGAGGTCAAAGAATTAACCCAAGCCTTCGCGCGAGCCCAGGCTCTTTTTGAAAAAGAACTGATTCGCCGCCAGGAACTCCTTCGCGCAGAGTCGCTCCTCGAGCAGGCCAAACATTCCCTTGTCCAGCATAAGGAGTCCTATGACTACCTTCTCGGAGTGCTCAAGGAAATACTCGGCCTTGAAGAAGGTGAGGCATTGGATTTGGAGCCCCTTGGTGATTTTCCGGAACTTTCAAAGGATCTTTCCGATTATCTTGAACTCGCAAGAAAGCACGACCCTCTTTACCTGATTGCTGATAAGCGCGTCAAAGAAAAGGAATTCGAGAAAAAAGCACTTCAGGCCGAACGCCTTCCTCATCTTTCTCTTGCGGCTAGATGGAATCTCTACCGCGATGTCTTTGTCGATACGGATCGCGCAATGCTTGGCGTTGTGGGCAAGTGGAATATCTGGGATTTTGGTCGGATCGGATCGGAAATTAAGGCGAAAGCGCATGAGATTGAGGAAACAAAATGGGCGGGACAAATCGAGATCCGTGAAAAAGAAAATGAAATCAGCCGGCTCTTTCATACGGCACGATCCGCGCGGGAAAAAATCAAATTGCAGGAAACGCTCATACAAGAAAGGGAAGAGACCTACAAAAATGAAAAGGTAAAACTGATTGCGGGAGATAAAGGTACGGGTGAACTTCTGGATTCCTATATTGCCCTTGAAGAGGCAAAACGAGAATGGGTCCAGGCAGTGATGGATTTCCGGGTGCTTCTTGCGCAGTTGGAACGGAATACTGGATTTTCGGCTGGCGGGGCCGTGACCGGCGCAGAGGAAAAAACATGAAACAGGAGAATCGAATTGCTTTCATTTTTTTTGCAAGCGTGCTCGCACTCACCGGATTTGCGACATGGTTTGTGTCTTCGGCAATCATTTTCACGGATGAAACATCTGCCGTCAGCATCATTTGGCTTGCGGGCTTCGCATTTCTATTCGCAAATATTGTTTACCTTTTCCTTCTGGCCGCCGCCTATCCTTTTTTGAGATTTCCGGTCCTTAAAGAAACCTTTATCAAAAGGCTCCCTAAAACTGCGCTGGTCTATCCGGTCAGAAATGAGGACCACGGCCTGTTTGAGCGAATCGACTATTCCTTTTCCGGCAACAGGATTCCGGACATGGACCTCTGGATCCTTTCAGATTCCGTCCCTGAATATGAACCAAAAGAGCAGGAATTGGTCGCAAGGCTTAAAGAAAAATACGGGGACCGGGTCTTTTATAGAAGACGGGAAGTGGCTTTTGAAAGAAAGCAAGGAAATCTCAAGGAGTTTTTGCATTCGCACCCCGAGTATTCCTATTTATATGTAGCGGACGCAGACAGTATGGTGCCCCGGGGCGTTATCCTCAAACTTTTAAAGAAGGCCGAGCATCATGCTAATCGGGACATCGCCATTTTTCAGTGTTTTGTGAAAATTGCGCATGCCAAAACCTGGTATGCCCGCTTTGAAAAAATCGGAACCGCCTTTGCCCAAAGATTTAACTTTACGACTGTCCAGGCCCTTTTCGGGCGGTCCATTTCATTCGGGCATCATCATCTTGTGAGGACCAATCTTTTTGGCGCTATCAAGCTGCCTAAAGGGCTTCTCTCGCATGACAATTGGGATACGGTGCTCCTCGATCAAATGGGACACCGTGTTGCATTCTGTCCCGATGTTTTTGCCTTTGACGAAGCGCCATCCAATTATCTTGAAGCGCGCGCCCGCTCCAAGCGCTGGGCTCAGGGCACCCTTCAAGGATGGCCGCTAATTTTTAAAACGGGAATCAGCCTTACGTCTCGGCTTCTCGCAGCCTACGGACTCTACCTATATATAGCGGATCTCGTCTTTTTCGGATGGGTCATTCTTGGCCTCCTGGCCCACTCGGCGCCCACAGGAGAGCTGATTCATTTTCAAATCGACTGGATATTGATGGGACTTTTCACCAACAGCCGGCTGCTTGGCGTCCTAGTCTTTAGTCTCGGAGTTACGCTATTCCATAAGATAGTCATCCTAAGAAATCTGCGCGATGTCCGGGAATATTTTTATGAACTTTTTCTCTCGACTCTCATCACTCTCAACAATTTTTTCTATGTCCCCTTGGACATTGCGACTCTGCCTCTGAGAAAGCTGCACTGGCGGCCCATGAAAAAGAACCCTCTTGAAAAGATTAGTTTTATGGATACAGCAAGAAATTTGTGGCCAGGAACACTCGTCGGCCTTGCGGGCCTTTATTTCTGCACCCATGAAACACCCTATTTTGTTTGGCAGACGACACCAATTCTCTTGAGCCTGATCTTTTCAATCTTTTCTGTTTATCTGACTTCCCGATCAGTTCCGGAAGTATTTAGTCCATGGATTTAAAGGAGAGCAAGCCAATGATTCAGCAACCTGTAACGGAAAGGAAAACACAGCCGCGCGCGCCTCAAAACGCTGAGGAACCGGCCTTGTTTTTTGAAGAACCAAAACCCCCAAAAAAAGGAAAAGGAATTTTTATTTTTTTAATCCTGGGCGGAATAGCTCTTTTCTTCATATTGGGCCGACCGGTAGTCATCCAAGGCGAAGGCACGCTCAAGGCAAAAAAATTCGTCCGAGTGGACCTGGCCCAGCCTGGCATCTTGAAAGAAATTCTTCATAAGGAGGGAGATTCTGTCGCGGCCGGGGAAATCCTTGCCGATCTCACAAACCCTGAAGTATCCAAAGAACTTCAGGAGAAAAAACTGGCCCTTGAAATTCTCGCACATGATCAAAAACTGCTTGAGCAGAAAAGGGATTTCTTCGCCAACGACTTAAAACGGAAAAATGTTTTATTGGAGAATGGGGCCGCTACCCGCTCTGAAGTTGAAGCGCTTGAACTCGAGCTGGGACAAATAACCGAACAGCTTGCAATCAAGCAGAAGGAAACCGAATCTCTTCAGAATGAAATTTCCTTTCTAAAGTCACGGGAGGAAGCTCTTCATATTAAAGCGCCGCTTCGGGGGATTATTGTTTCTGATCCGACTTTGAGCCTTGGGAATTATTTGAAGTCTGGAGACATCTTATTTGAACTGGCAGATCCGGCAAGTTTTTATCTCGAGTTTCCTGTCCTTGAAAAGACTGTTGAAAAGCTCAATACCGGGGAGCAGGCGCTCATCCGGTTTCAGGCCTATCCCGCAAAATCATTTACCGGCACGGTCACTTCCATAGGAACCAGGACTCAAAATGAGGTGGAAAAAGTGTTTAAAGTGCGGCACATCGTTTTATGCGAAATCACGCTCGATCAGATGCCGCCCACGCCAAGATTCGGCATGCACGCTACGGTCCGCCTTAAACCCAATATATCCGCCCGCGATAATGCTCAATTCCAAATCGATAATCTCAAAGAGAAAATTTTCGAGTCAGGAAAAAGAATAAAAAATGGCCTGCCTTTGCCAGACCAGAATTGGGTTGAGAAAAATGAGGGGGGAAAAAGATGAAGGCGATCGTGCTTGCTGCAGGCTTTGGAACACGCCTTTACCCGCTGACAAAAGATAATCCCAAGGCTCTCATTGAAGTGGGCGGGAAAACGCTTCTTGACCACCTGATCGATAAATTGGATTCGCTTGATATGATCCGGGAAATCATCATTGTGACGAACCGAAGATTTTACGGCCGATTGAATCAATGGACGAGCCAGCGAACATTTAAAAAATCCATAGTGCTTCGGCCAAACAATATTTCGGATCCGGAGGAACGCAATGGATCGGTGAGAGATTTATTTCTCGGCCTTCAGGACAAAACCAATCACGCGGATGATTTTCTGGTCTTTTGTTCAGACAATTATTTTGATTATCCGCTTTCTCATTTTTTGCTCCCTTGCCTGGCCCATCCTCGATCGCCCTTCGTTGCCGTCTACGATTTAAAGGACAAATCCCTTGCTTCAAATTACGGGGTTGCGCAAATCGACGAGCATGGAAAAATCATGGACTTCAAAGAAAAGCCGAGCAAGCCGGACTCCAGCCTTATAAGTCTGGGTATTTACTATTTGCCGCGCGAATTCAAATTAAGGGTTTTCGAATATCTCCGAATTGATCAACTTAACCCCGATCGCATAGGAGATTTCATCGGCTGGCTCACCCAAAAAGAAACCGTTTATGGACATGAGTTTGACGGCAGATGGTTTGATATCGGAGATAAAGAATCCCTGGAGGAAGCCAGAAGAGTGTTAAGCGTTCCAGCAGCCGGAGCAAAAGATGAAGGAGGATCGCAGAAGTGAAACACTATGCCCACGACGCCATAAAGTACGTGATTGATCTTGAATATGCCAAACGCCTGAAGGGAATTGGCGTCCGGCAGAAAAGCCTCTTCTATTGGGTCGTTTATAACGCCGTAAATTATTATTCGATGGGGGTAGTTTACGGCCAAATTGACGAACAGCAGGCGAAGTTTTGCGAGACTTTTTCCGCTTTTACTTCAGAGGAACTGAGTGATCTCCTTCCGGCCCGGCTTCAAGGATGGGGGGATTTGACCTGCATTAAAGATCGCGATTCAGGAGGATGGCTTATTGGCTATGACCCTGATCTTGTGAGATGCGCGGTATCGTCAAGGTCTGAAGCAAATACAAGAGCAAAGATGCTAATTTACTTATTCGAAAAAGGATGGTTAAAAATCAATCAATGAAACAATTTTATCGCAAGGCAGTCTCGGCTGTCGCTTTCGTTTTATTGGGACTCATTCATATCGGATTTGTTCAGGCGAACATCGGCAACAGCCTTTTGCTTACTGGTTTTTCGGAAAATGAGATAACCGGCCGCATGGGCGTTTATGATTCAAATCCTCTCGATGAAGACCAGGGGATCAAGATGAGCATTGTGGGTGAAGATGCACTTGGCAAGCCCGGCGGTAAAGCTCTCAGGCTCGACTACGACGTGGATTCGTGGAAACAGGCCAAAGTCCAATTTTGGATTGAGCTTGAACAAAAAGATCTTTCCGCCTTTGACACTTTGCATTTCTATATGCGCGGTGACTCCGAAAAAGGCTGCACAAAAAATGTCATGGTGCGATTCATGGATGGCGATAACCGCGTAGCTCCCTACATCGTAACGGGCATTCGAGATCAGTGGAAAGAATTCGAGATTCCATTCAAACGCTTCAGCCGAATCCGAGACTGGTCACAGATGAAGGAGTTTGGGATCGTGTTTGACGACGTCAATTCAAATCCAAAAGAAGGCGCTTTATATGTTGATGAAATATCCGTTTCTTCGGGAATCCAAGGAGCAAAATGAATAAACCAGAAAATCCCATTCATAGTTTAACCGATTACCAGCAAATTTTGGCGGACGTGCGCGTAATACTTCATCGCGCTTTGACTCTTGCCTATAAGGCGGTTGACCATGCGCGTGTCAGGGCTTATTGGGAGGTCGGAGAACGGATGGTCCGGGGAGAACTCGCAAATAAAGATCGAGCTGATTATGGGACCCGGCTTGTTGCAACCATGGCAAAGGATCTGCAAATGTCACGCTATGAACTGGCCCGAATGATGGCATTCTATCGCGCTTATCCGATTGTTGCGACGCTTCCGCAACAATTGAGCTGGTCCCATATCCGGGAGCTTCTTCCGCTAGACCAAGAGAAGCGGAAGTTTTATGAATCAAAGGCTGCGGAAGAGAAGTGGAGCGTGCCTGAATTAAGAAAATCGATTCGGCAGAATTTGTATGAGCAATTTAAAAAGAAACATAAGACTCTGCCTGTCAAAAAACTGGCGTCACTTCCCGAGAGCGAAGGAATTTTTAAAGAAAACTATCTGTTTGATTTTCTTGACCTGAGCGGAGATTTCAGCGAGCGGGAGCTTGAGGACGCGCTGCTCAATCGGGTTATTAAAGTCTTGACCGAGCTTGGGGAAAATTTTTCTTTGGTCGGCAGGCAAGTGAAAATTCTGATCGACGGAAATTGGGAAAAGATAGATCTAGTTTTTTATCACACTCGAATCCACTGTTTTATCCTCGCGGATATCAAGAAAAACCGATTCCGGAAAGAATACGTCGGCCAAATGAACACCTATATTGAATATTACCGGCATAGCGAAGAATCCGAAGGAGATAATCCGACGATAGGCCTGATCCTTTGCGAGGACATTGGCTATGAGGAAGCTGTCTATGCCCTTGGAGATTTGGAAAAGAAAATATTCTTGGCAAAATATCGATTAAATTTGCCAAGCGAAAGAGCAATTACCAAAAAATTAAAAGAGATAGGCGAGCTTCGGTAAAAAATGAAAAAATCTTATTCGGCCCAGGAAATGGTTGAAATCTGCAGAGATCTCGGCATCCCGATTTGCGAACGATGCCAAGGAAATTCCAGACCACGTCATGTAAACTATCTGGCGCGATTGGGCGATACATTGTTTCAGATGAAGATTGGGTTTATCCATCGGACGACAGCCGGAAATTGCAGTCATATGAAACAACAAGGTCAAAACTCCGTTCAATGCGATGCCCTCATTGAATTGGTGCCTTCCGCAAAAATTGCGGTAGTTATTGCAGATCCACGGAGGAAGGAGGAAGACCTCGAAAGAGATTTCCACTTTTACGCGAATAACGAAAAGTTGTCTTGCGTTCTATTTTTTGTCAGGGGCAATAAATTGAAACAAAAGCTCCAAAATCTGGCAGGAACAAATGATATTTTTTATTTCGTCGATTCCAGAGAACTTTTTGAGAATCCGTGGGTGTGCGTCGAAAACGTATATAATGAGGAGCATGGCGGCTTTGAGCAGCCTCTGACTGACTTGTTTTTTAGTATGTCTCTTACATATGATGATTTTATGTTTCTGCTCAGATCTCCAACGGATGAGTCAAAAGATGAAAAACCGAATATTTAAAAACGATTCAAAACATACAATCAAGATGTGGTTAGTGGGATGATTAAGGTTCCCAAAGGATTGTTAACGCTTACGGAAGCCGCAAAAAAGTACGGTTTCAAAAACAGTCTGACGCTTCACGATTATATTCGGCGTAAACGCCTTGAGGCGGTGAGGATTGGGCACATCTGGCACACCACAGACAAGGCTATGCGTAAGTACCTGAAAAGCCGGGAGTTATCCAAAATACCAAAGCGGTACCGTAAAAAGCATTGAATGTACTTAAGTTATTAAGTACAATAACCGGATACGGTACCTCCTGAAAGAACGGGAGGTGGAAATTGAGTGGAAGAGACGGTTAAAGGGCCTGAGACACGATGGGATGCACTCCAAGAGATTATCGATACATCCGAATGTCGCGAAGCGATCGCCCATGCCTGGCCGCTTTATTTCCATGCAATCTTCCATGGAGATCAGGACAATCGATTAGTAACCAGTTATCCTGAGCTTGAAGGGAAATTGAAAGTGGGCGCCTCTACAATAAAGACGTGGAAACAGCGACTCATTGAAAAAAGGGTTGCGACATCGACGCAGGGGAATCACGGATGGACTTTGAAGCTCCTTGCGCCCTATGATACCCCGCTCACATGCCTCAAGACGGATTATACAGAAATTGTCTTACGATCGGATGATTCCACCAAGAAGCTCATGAAAAAAATGTTTTCTTCAGACAGTTTAAGCCTTCTTCCTTTGATTGCCGAACTTGCGCACAAGGTTGAAACGCTCGAGAGAAAAAAGGCGGCCTAACCATGGATTACGAAATCACAAATAAATTTTCAGATGCTTTGAAATATTCCGACCCACCATGCGATCCTATCCCCACGCCTATTTTGATCGACTATTTGAAGGATGGCATTTTATTCCTTTATGAAGAAGAACCAAAGCTTTCCATATTCCGGTCCCGGAGAATGTATGTGGCATGCCTTGCATCCTATTTGATGGAAAAGGGCATCAAGGAAGTCGTCCCGGATGAGGTTTTTTTTGAGCAAATCTCAAAGGACATTTTGGAAGCCCATGTGCTTCGTAAAGAATGCGAGACGCCAAAATCGTATAGCGAAGGGGGAATCAAGGCCGTTCCGAGAACCATACGGCACCTTGTCAATAGCTACTTCTATCCCCACCATCTAACAAGCCGACTCATTTGTCGGCTGAACGCCAAAGAGATGGAAGGAAAGGGAAAACTCTCGAAGCTCTCTGAATCTTTTTCCCGGAAAGACTTCATCGATTTGGTCCATAAGGCGAATGAAGCTGCAACGGCCGGGCTTAAAAAAGAGACTTTTGAAATCTGGAAACGGCACATAGAGATTTTTGAAAAGTATCTGCGAAGGAATGAAATCCTTTCTTTCGTGCCGGATGAAGAGTTTCTTTTCAAATGCGCACAGGAACTTCAACTGGAACCTCTGGAAGCTGAATACAAGGGCTCAGGAGAAGATCCTTACTACAGCCGGGTGGTTAAGGTAAGAGCGGTAAGAGAGATTCGCATCATCATGAACCGCTATTTCCTCCCGAAAGGAATCATCAAGCGGCCCATACTACTTGAAGTCGTGAGGAAACGATACGGGCGTTTCTTCAACCTCACTAAGACAACTCAACAGGCGATTGCTTGGTTTGAAGAACATGGAAAGGCGGTCAAGGCAATTCCCGTTTATGTTGACAATGGAAATGGCAACCTGAATACCGGCCTCATCCGGTATATTTACCGGATCACCGATAAGAAGCTCCTTCCCAATACGGTCTATGGAAAGATCAATCATGTCCTCAATTTTCTTAAAATTGCCGGTAAAAATGGCATTGAGCTTGTCAATGACTCCGATTTAAAGAAATTCATCGAGCATTGCGAAGGGAAGAAGCTCTCCAAAAAACAGGATTATCTCGCTCATACGGCAACCTTCTTCATCAATGTTCATGCCCAAGGCTTCATTCCTGACCATCCTTTCAAACAAGTCTCTTTGAAAATGAATGTCAGTAGTGTGCGGATCGATTTTATTCCTCAAGAGGGAATCGATCTTCTCATGAGTCCTTCGTCCTTTGATCCGGCCAACCCGGTGGAAGTCCGTAATGCAACGGCGTGCCGCCTTGCTTACGATACTGGATTACGGCTTGGCGAACTCTACGGCCTGAATGCAAGCGATATTACGACGGATTCAGATGGTGACATGTACGTTTCACTTGATGAAAGAATACAAAAGGGACACAAGCCAAAGAATCTTCTTTATCTTCTATTGGATGAGACGAAATCACTTCTCAAATATTACCTCGAGAAATCAAGGCCCGCCCTCAAGCCGAAAGATGATGCGCTTTTTGTTTCCATCCATGACAAGAAAAGACTCTGTAAGGAAACTTTGGCTCTTCAAATAAATACCTACTTGAGGACAAAAGGCATCATGACCTTCTATAAAAGAAAGGCGACTTGTCATCATCTCCGCCACTCGTTTGCGACCCTCAATATCGAGCCGCTCGGCCTTGGGCTTTCTCTTTATCAGATCGTAGAGCGGCTCCGTCACTCGAAACAGGAAACCGCTCTTAAGCACTATATCCACAGTAATCCGTATCTGCAGAAGCGGAAGTTCGAAGCCTTCAAAAGCAAGCTTAAACCCAAGACGCACCGGGAAGTCCTCCGCAATGTCCCGCTTGCAGATCTCGAATCGTTTCTGATCGAAGATTTGAGAATGGATCCTGAATTTGTTCAAGCATTCCGCAAAAAATACCGTAGTATCCATACGTCGAAAGCCATTGACGAAGGAGATAAAAAGCGTACAATTTCGGACAGTCAGCAAGAGGATTCCAAGTTGGCGACGCTGACAGCTGGCGAAGCTGAAACGAGAATCCGTTCCCTTGGAATCAATGTTCGGAACCTGAGAGATTATTGCCGTAAAAACGGTCTCTACGTCAAACGTGGCAGAGAAGGTTTCTTCGTTGATTCATTTATCGATGATCTTGTAGAGGAATGGGTGTCTCGGGAAGAAGTGATCCAGACCTTTAATGTGAGCCGCGCACGGTTTTACCAGCTGCTTAAGGAAAAAAAATGGCCCACTTTAAGAATTGGAAAAGATGTTTTGGTCAAGGTCAAGAAGCTCGTGCAAAGCGCGAGGACCCGCTCGCTTTCTTTCACGTAAAAATACATACGGATCCGTCTAGTCAATACATACGGTTCCGTCTAGTATTTGATTTTTGAGGAGATCTTGCCAGGTGGTAAAAAATTATCCTAACAAAAGATATTCAAATAACTTCGGAGAAATGTGATGCTGCCATCGGCTACCGTGCCCGTTTTTCCGGAGTGGTACGACAATGAGTGGGGATATTCGAATCGCTGCGTCGACCTTGCCGTGTTTATCGGCAATAAGTTGATGAGCTCAGGGAAGGGGAGTTCGCAAAGGGTTGGCGCGCAGGCCTAATTTAGGAAAATATGAATAAAAAAAGTTGAAAATTATTGTTGACGGATGCCCTAACAGCCTATATAGTTTTACATATTGTGCTGGGTGTAATTAAATCAAAGTAGAACTTAAAGATTTTTAATATAGCGCCGATAATTCAAAACAAGCAAGGAACCGTAAAAGGAGGGTTCTCTATGAAAGTTAAATGGGCCTCTTTAAGCCTTCTAATTTTAGTTGCTTTTATTCTTGCGCTTCCCGGTATTTCTTCGGCCGCGCTTGAGGAAGGCAAGACTACTCAAGGTGAATTTGCTCTGTGGGTTATTCAAGAGGTCGGTGCTTTGAGCAAATTGCCGCCGGCTCCTATGGGGCAGGATGCCATTGATTTTTTGGTAAGCTTGGGGATTGCGCCTGAAAAGGGCTGGAAGAAAGATCAGCCCATTGATAAGGACTTTCTGAGAAGTCTGCTTGGCGAGGATAAAGATACTAAAAATCTCAGTTTTGATGAACTTGTTGCTAAAGTGCGAGACCATCTGACCAGTATTTTGTCGGACCGCCACTTGGCTGTTTTTAAGCCGACATCGGGTGCATCAGGATCGGTTGCGCCAGCGTGATTTTGAGAGTTTGGCGTTTTCCGCTTTTTAGAAATCAGAATGCAAACAAGTAGAAAACAAAAACGAAAACCAACGAGGTGAAATATGAATCGCTATAACATCAAAAATGGGAAAGAGGCAGCTCTCTTGGGTGCGAGCTTCCTGTTTTTGTCACTTTTTCTTGGCTCACCTATGCTTATGGCAGCTGAAAGCTCTCAAGGGAGTGGGGGGAGTTGGTTTTCAAACGCTAAAGATAAAATGGCAAGTCTGGGGGCATCTGCCCGTAATTCATTTTCAGAACTTTCGAAGGCCGATCTTGGCAGCGGCAAGGCAAGAATCAGGCCGCATTTTTCTTTCACCAATGGGTTTAATTCCAATGCGCGAGTGGGCGATAAGCAGGCTGATGCTGCTTGGCAAGCCCGCATTGCCCCGGGTGTCACCCTTGCCCTTCCTGTAGGCGACAAGCTCTATAATGAGATTGACTACACTTATGGAGTTTCAACAACACAGGGCAGCAAAACTAGCGCGACTACGAGTACCCATATTATCAATGCGTTGTCGCAGTATACGTTGTCCCCTGACACGACCATCGGAGCGAGCAACAATATCCAATGGAGTGAGTCTCCGGATAGAGTTGGAAAGACATTTTTTCTCGAGACGGCTCAAGGACAGATAAGCCACCGTTTTGGCGAAAAGCTTTCAGGGCAAATTTTAGACATACTTCAATACTACAATGATCCAAACAATAGTTTTGATCTAACGGCACCCAGCGTTGTGAACAGACAGATGGATTTTTGGGATAACGGGGTCAAACCTAGCCTGACCTACGAATTGACGGAGAAGCTCACAATTAGCCCCGAATTCACTTGGAACCATCGAAACTTTTCAGAAGCCTTCAATAGGGACTACCACCAGTATCGGCCAGCAGTATCGGCTACGTACAGGTTGGGTGCAAAGACGATGCTGAGCGCAAACTTTGGATGGGCGTACAGGAATTTCGCCAAGGGTAGCACCGTATCGTCATTAGTTTATGGAGCTTCAGCGACTCATACCATAGGACGGAAGTTTGTATGGGGCGCGAATTATTCCAGGTCACTTCAGGATACCTTTAACACCCAGTTCGTTTTGAGGCAGGATACTCCTGAAGCAAGTAATTTGGATACCTTTGATACGAATTTCCGTGTGCTGACAGTGGATCGTATTGGAACCACAGGTAACTTTAATTTCAATGAAAAGAATTCTGTCGGTGCATTTTTGGATGCACAGTTTGTAAACTCCGATATTGATGATAACGTGGTTACGGGTCAGAAAAATGATGAGAACTTGCTCGAAACAGGGACGCGTTACACTTACCGGCTGACGAGATATTTGAGTTTCGATATTGGATATACTTTCGGCAGGAGATTTAGCACAGCAAATACTGCTGGGAGAGAAGAATACACTTTTCACAAAGTAACGGGTGGAGTGAACCTTTCCTTTTGAAATATTGAGCTGATGTTTAGCTTGGTTTAGTAGACAACTTGGCGGCTGAACAATTTAGTGCAAGATAAAATAAACGAGAAGCTTTTCCACTCCAGAAGTTCAGTCCCATGCACCCATCAATAAGCAAATACATATTTCCTCCTTTTTTGATCATAACCTTGTTATGCCTTCCATTTCTTTCTCCCGCTTTAGGGGAGGAAGAAGCCTACCAGATTGGCCGGGAGGATGTCCTTGAAATTAGTGTCTGGCAAACTCCTGACCTGAGTAAAACCGTGGCGGTCGACGCAAAAGGGAATATCTCTTACCCCTTTCTGGGGACTCTCTCTGTATCCGGAAAAACTCCCAAGGAAGTCCAAGACTTGCTTAAAGTAAAGCTTTCGGAGGGGTACGTAAAAGATCCGCAGGTCAGCGTTAGCGTCAAAGAGTACAATAGCAAGAAGATACTTGTCTTTGGTGATGTTGCCCAGCCCGGCCTTTACAAGTTGAAAGGATCGCTTCCGGTTCTTGAAGTTCTGTTCATGGTAAGCGGTGTAAAACAATCGGCAAAAAGAATGACAGTGATCAGGCCGGTTAATGTTTCAGAGGATGCGGTTCCTCTAAGTATGGCCTCTGGAAAAAGAAAAAAAGGTTCGCAGAGTGAGGAAAGTGCCAAAGCCCTTGAAGTCAATTTGATTTCCCTGCTGGCCAAGGGAGATCTCTCACAAAATATTTCGATTCATCCGGGGGACACGATCTATGTTTCTTCCGCAACGGGCGAAAAATATTATGTTCTCGGCAAAGTCAGAAAACCGGGTCCCTATGAGTGGGTCGAGGATCTGACCGTTTTGGAAGCGATCAAGCTTGCGGATGGCGCAGCCGAGTCAGCAGCCCTTAACCGCATTCAGATCAGGAGAAACCGAGGGGGGAATGAGGAGTTGATACGGCTTAATGTTGTCGATATCATGAAGGGCAAAAAGAAGGACGATGTGATCGTGCGCCCCGGTGATGTGATCATCGTTCCGGAAAGCTGGATCTGATATGAGTGAGACCGTGACTTCCGCACCCTACGCCGTGAAGAAGGACCAAGAGGCGCAAACGGATTTTGACCCCGGCGGTTCCAGTTTTCATTCCTACCTCAGCGTTTTGTGGAAAAGAAAGCGCATCCTGCTAGCCTCCGTTCTAACGACAACCGCCATTGCCTTTTCCATTAATCTAACCCAAAAACCAGTGTATTACTCTTCGACGGAGGTTGTTCTACAGCCTAAAGAGTCGGATCTTTCGAGTCAAAACATTTCTGCGTCGTCCGTGATGCAGGATCCGACGTTTATGTTGACCCAATTGCGCCTTCTCCGCAGCCCGGTTCTTGCCGAGAGAATTTTGAGAAGGGTAGACCGTCTGGAGAACAGGAAACCCCTCCTGCAATGTTTTTCCGTGCCTGAAAAGGGCGAGGGCCAATCGAAGGAATCCGTGTTTTCCGAAAAAGAACGCGCACCCTTATTAAGATCGATTCGCGGTGCTCTGTCAGCCAGACAGCTTGAAAGCGGCGCGCGTATTATTACCATTGGTGTTCGGGGGCATGACCCGCGCATGGTCAAGGAATTGGCGGATGCCACTTCGGAAACTTATATTGAAATTAATTACGAATCTCAAATTGAGGCCTTCAAAAAAAGTTTTTCGGTGATTTCGAGAAGTTTGTCCGAAATACGCGAAAAAATTAAGACCGGAGAAATCGCTCTACAAAAAGTCACTAAGGAATTAGATCTTTACCAGGCGCTAAAGGTGTACGGAGAGAAGCACCCCCTGGTGGTGAGTTTGCTGGCGAGCGTTAATTCTCTTTCTGAAAAACTGGCTCAGAGCAGTCAGACTTTAGGCGGATTGGAACTTGGCCGGAGAAAAGACGTCCTTTCCTTAATCACACAGCCCCATGTCACCGTGGATGCTATTGTGCCCATTGAGAGTGATTTGCTCAATCTAAAACCGATTTTAGAGCAGGAGGTCAACACGAATCGCGACATGTATAATTCAATTTTCAAAAAACTTCAGGAGATTGAATTATCGGGAAACCGCAGCATATGGTCTGACGCGAAAATCATCGAACCTGCCGCGGTTCCATCGGCTCCTACCAGTCCCAATAAGCGATTGAATTTCTTTATAGCGCTTTTGGCCGGGCTCGGCTTTGGATTGGGATTGGCTTATTTTCTCGAATATTTGGACAGCAGCATCCGCAGCTTGATTGATGTCAGGAATTATCTCAAAGTTATGCCCCTGGGCATGGTGCCGTTAGTGCAATTCGACCCGGATGACGAGGAAAGGCGAGCGGCATTCGTGGAAGGAGCGCCTCACATCCGCCAGTATTGGACTACGAGTGATTCCAATCTCCCTCTTTATGTGTCAGAGGCCTACCGCATTATTCGCACCAGCCTTTCCTTTGGATCTCTTGATCGGTCGTTAAAACTTATACAAGTTACAAGTGCCGTGAAGGGTGAAGGCAAAACAACAACGGCATGCAACTTGGGGATCAGCTTTGCACAAGCAGGGTTGCGGACTTTGCTCATTGACGCGGATATGAGACGCCCGTCCCTGCACAATATCCTTCAATTAGGCGATCATGAGTTGGGGCTCAGCAATGTTTTAGCGGCCGGGGATTCATGGAAAGATGTTGTCCGGCCGACAAAGGTTGAGAATTTATATTGCATCACTAGCGGCGTCGTTCCTCCAAACCCATCGGAACTTCTTTCATCAAAAAGGGTTAAGAGATTGCTGGATGAATTGAAGGAAGAATTTGACTTTGTGATCTTTGACTCACCGCCGATTATTTCGGTAGCGGATGCGCCCATTATTGCTTCTCATGTCGATGGCACTATCCTTGTGTCGCGCGCCGGCTTTATTCCAAGACATATGTACCTTCACGCCAAAAATGCAATTGAAACTGTTCATGGAAAAATTATCGGCTGCATTCTTAACTGTGTTTCGAACCGCCACCAGTCCTATTATTACAGTCGGCAATATGGCTATAACGATTACTATAGCTATTACGGGGATGCGGGGAAAGGAGACGGAAAAACAAAAGTAAAAGAAAATAAAACTTTCCAAACTGCTGGTAGTGTCAGCGTCCTTGAAAAAATAAAATTGCTTAAGGAACCTCTCAAGGCATCCCTGGCCCAGGGATGGGCCCATCTCAGTGAGTTGATGAAGTGGGAAAGACGCATGTGAAGTAAGCCGTTTTAATGACGCTGCAGGATCCTCCCCCAAAGGGCACTTTAAAAGCCGGACAGTTTTTCCATTTTTTAGGTGTTTCCGCCTTTCTTTTTGTCATCCCGTGGTTTCACGGCCTGACTGGCTTCAAAGAACAGCTTCTCGCCCAGCTTGTTATTTTTTCCTCGTTTTTGGCGCTCTTTCCATTTCTAAACTTTAAAACCATCTTCCCGCATGGTTTCTCCACGATCGATCGATTCATTTTATGGGCAACGGGTATTATCTTGGTTTATGGACTGGTCTCTGTAATGCCCTTTGAAAGTTTGTTCGCCTTCCGCCGATTTTTTAGTCTTATTTTATTTTATATCCTGGTCCGGAGTCTTGTCACGAATCGCGAGGGATTGCGGCTTTTTCTATGGCTGTTGAGCATTGTTGCTGCCCTGTATTCGCTTTACGGCCTTCTCCAGTACCACGGCCTTTTTCCAAACAGCTTCTGGTATCGGTACAATTCTTTAGCTTCCCGTTTTGTCAACGGGAGTCATTTTGCGGTGTTTTTGTTCTTCGGAGTGTTTGCGGCGTTGTCACTTGCGGCAGGTACCCGGAATTGGATTTTGCGCTTGCTGCTGATGGCGCTTCTTTTGATCATGGGATATGCGCTGGTTTTGAGTCGCGCCAGGACGGCATGGATTGCTCTTGGGATCGGGGGCTGCTTTTTTATCGCCGGTTTGAAATTCTTTCGAGTGATGAGCAGCAAAACGTTTGGGTGCCTGATGGTGGCCGTTATCTTAGCCGGGATCGCGGGCGCTTTCTGGGGAAGCGGTTTTCTGTCTGTTGTTTCCCAGCGATTCAGTGAGCTTTGGGATGCGCCAGGAACCCCAAAGTTTTACAACCTGATCTATCGCTTCAAGTTATGGCATGGATCCTTGCGCGCTATTGCGGCCCGTCCCGTGGGTTGGGGTCTGGGTACTTTTCAATATATCTTTCCCAAATACCGGGTGCACATTGACCGGTTTTTTGTCGATTATGCCCATAATGATTTCCTTCAACTGACGGTGGATCTCGGCCTGGCGGGATTAACGGCCATGCTCTTATTTATCAGAACCTATTTCCGCAATGCCTTTTTATTGATGCGCAGTGCAAATGCTTCAGGCGATGATAAAGTCTTAGCCATTGGATTTGCCTCGACCGGGTTGAGTTTGATTCTGGCCAGTTTAACCGATTTTGCACTGAGAATTTATGCGATCGGCTTCTTTTTTTACGCTTTTTTGGCGTTAAGCGCTTGTCTTTTCGAGACAGCCAATCCGCGGAGGGAGAATATCCCGCCCGATTTTTTGAAAAGGTGGATGGGTCCCGCTATTCCCGTGATCCGTATATCGATTTTTGTTTTAGTTTTTGTCGTGGATATTTTCACGGCAAGGCATTTATCCGCTCAAATTCACTTTGAGAGGGGTGTCCGGCTTGATAAAGACTTTAACTGGAATCAGGCTGAACAAGAATATTTAAGGGCGGAATCGTTAACCGAACATGACATCAAATATCTTAATGCATTGGGCGGGCTGTATCAAAAGCGGTCGGGGCTTTCGTTTAGCGGCAAAAATAAGACAGATTATAGATTAGCCGCCATGCGGATCTACGAGCGGTTAATTAAGCTCCAGCCGTTTAATGCGGACAATCATTACCTGCTTGCCTTTCTTTTTGAGGAAGAAAAGGAGATCGCCCAGGCGAGGCAGGAATTCCTTAAGGCCCTGGATATTGAACCCAGGAATGCTTTGTTCTTGTCGCAATTCGGCAATTTCGCGATCCGCCACGGGATGAAAGAGGATGCCATCCGATCCTTTGAAAAGTATCTTCAGGTTCCGCAAATGGTTGAAGGTGCCGAGGTCAATCCGGCCGATCTTTTGGAAAGGATCTATCGGGTGACTCAGGATTACGATGAGTTGAGAAAGGTCATGCGCGATGAGTGGTACAGCCATGGCTGTCTGGGGCGCCTGCTTGCCGAGAATGGACGCTGGGACCTGGCCGTAGCTGAGTTGGATATTTCCCTCAAGCAGGCGGGTGAAGTGATGAAAGACTTGGCGTACTTGCATGCGGCCATCCGCAAGCCCGTCGCGGATTTTTATATGGCCCATGGCCATTATCAAGACGCCCTAAGGATTTATAAAATAGCGCTTGAAGAGAATCCCAAAGACGCATCGGCTAAAGAGTACTATGATACAATCTACCATCAAATGATGGCATCCCATCCGGGGGCTTAAACTCAATGAGTACAGATTATTCGCAAGTTTATTTTTATTTGGCCGTCTTAGCCATATTTTATTTTTTGATCTCATTTTTTGCGGTCAAGGTCGGGATTATTCTGACCATCCTTTCCATGCTTTTTTCACCGGAAATCCCCATCGTCACACAGATTTGGCTCCATCCCATTGTCATCCGTTTGGAAGATATCCTGATACCCGTTTTATGCCTGGCCTGGCTGGCCAGGATATCGACCGAAAAGGACGCGCATCTGCTCACCCGTTCGCCCTTGAATAAACCCATTGGGTGTCTCTTGAGTTTAATGGTTTTGTCGACCCTGGTGGGTATTCCTGGAGGATGGATCGATATCCTTCCAGCGACTTTTTTTATTCTTAAAACGGCCGAATTTTTTGCCGTTTTTTTTATCGCAATGAATTACATGAGTACCGAAGGCCAGGTGAAACAGTTTCTATTTGTTATGATTCTGACGCTTACGTTGATAGGAATTTATACGCTTTTCCAAGTCCCGAGTGTGGAGATCTTTTCCGAGCACCGGATTTCAGCGCCTTTTGAGGGCTCGCCCGAACCGGCCAGCGTCGGAGGCTACATGGCCTTTTTCCTTCTCATTGTCTTCGGACTTTTTATTTATGCGGACAATCTTTTTTTAAGGTGGGTGTACGCGATTATTAGTCTGATTGTTTTTATCCCGTTTCTTTTCACGCTTAACCGGACTTCTTATTCCGCTTTGGTTGCCGGGATGCTGTTCATAGGCATCTCGGCCAAGAAACAATGGATCACGCTTTTTCTGATCCTTTTGGCGCTCACCTCGGTCATCTGGCTCCCCGCCTCCGTCAAGGACAGACTTGCGTTTACCAGCTATGATGCAAAAAATCCCGGGAGAATCATGGGCGTGGACCAGTCATTTCAGGAGAGACTGACCGCTTTCAGAATGGTTTGGTATAACTGCGCCTATAGCCCAATCATAGGCAGAGGGGTCACCTCTTATCCCGCCGACAATCAGTATGCTCGGACGCTTCATGAGATCGGAATCCTTGGCCTTGCCTTTTGGATCTGGATTTTTGTGAGACTTTTTAAAATCAGCGTCTGGCTTTTTAATTCCATGGAGGATCCTTTTCTGAAGGGGATGGTTTTGGGTTATCGGGCAGGTCTTATCGGCCTTCTTTTCCATGCTTTTGGCGCCCCTACTTTTTACATTGTCAGAATTATGGAGCCCTTCTGGTTTGTGAATGGCCTGGTTGTGGCTCTTTATTTACTGAAGGTGAAAGAGTCTTTGGCTGTGGGAACATGAAAAAGTTTTGGGTTATCTTCGGTTTGGCTTTGCTTATCCGGCTTGTTTTTATTGCTGTTTGGTACCAGACCGGAAGCGGTGAACGCTTGTCGTCGGATTCCCATTTTTATTACGGCATGGGGCGGAGTCTTATGGAAGGCCGGGGATTTCAGTTTCCCGGCGAACCGCCGGCGCGCCGGCCGCCGGGTTATTGCTTGTTCGTAGGTCTGGTGTCACAAATAAGCCCTTTTCCGTTCGGGGTGTATCTTGCCCAGGCCTTTTTGGGAGCGGCAAGCTGCCTTGTACTGTTTGCACTCGCCCGGGAGATGTTTGATGACAAGGTGGGAATGGTTGCTTCCGGTTTATTGGCGTTTGACTATGCCGCGGTCCGGTTTACCGTAGAAGTTGTGGCCGAAAATTTATTCGTCCTGCTTGTCCTGTTAAGTTTTTACCATCTTTACCGGTATCACCGCGGGCAACAAATCCCCTCCGCCTTTGGCTCCGGGGACGGCCCCAAAGGGGCTGCAAAAGCCTGCAAAAAGTCCGCCCGAAATCTTTGGTTGTCCGGCATTTTTGCGGGTTTGGCGGTTTTAACCAGAGACAGCCTTGTGCATTACTTTATGGCAATGGGCGTGTGGTTTTTTATTGATCAGGATTCGCGTAAAGCTTGTCTTTCGAAATTTGTGGCCTTTTTGGCCGCATTCATTATCGTGATTGGGCCTTGGATATTGAGAAATTCGCTCATCCATAAGCAATTTGTCATGATAACCACTTCCTCAGGCCATTATTTATACCTCTCAAACAATGAGACTGTGAAGGGACAATCCAGCGGTGCTGAATGGACTTTTAATAAGGCCTCTTATTTTCCGCAGGATCCCAGTTTGAACCTGTCTCCGCCTTACACGCTGGAGGCGGACCGTTATTTTTTTAAAAAGGCGGTTGAGTACATCCGTGATCATCCCGTCAGATTTCTTCAGCTTATAAAGCCCAAACTCATTGGGATGTGGCGCCCCTATCAGGCGGATTCGCCGGTTTACGCTAAGATTGCCGCTGCGGTTACTTATATCCCGGTCATCACCTTGGGTTTGGTAGGGTTGGCGCAGAATCTGAGTAGGTGGAGAGATTTCTTTCCAGTTTATTTTTTGATTGGTTACATATTTCTGCTGCACATTGTTTTACATGGCGTGATACGTTACCGTTATCCGGTTATGCCGTTTTTTATGATTTTTGCGGCTCATGTTTTAGTGAGAACATGGGAGAGGTTTAACGCTGAAAGACGCAAAGGAGTGACAGTTTATGCCACAGAAGGATAAAGCGACAAAAGTTTTAGTGACGGGCGCGGGAGGATTCATCGGCCATCATCTGACGACTTATCTGAAACAAAAGGGCTATTGGGTACGCGGGGTTGATTTAAAATATCCGGAATATAGCAAAACGGATGCGGATGAATTTGAACTGCTGGACCTCCGGCGCTGGGAAAATTGTTTGAAAGCCACAAAGGGTATTCAGGAAGTTTACGCCCTGGCGGCTGACATGGGCGGCATGGGTTTTATATCTGCTCACCATGCTGAGATTTTGCACAACAACTCGCTGATTAATATTCATACTTTGGACGCGACCCGAGTCAATGGAGTGAAGCGTTATCTTTACACCTCTTCGGCCTGTATTTACCCGGAGTATCTTCAGACCGACGTGAAGGTGACGCCGCTTAAGGAGGAAGATGCTTATCCGGCACAGCCTCAGGATGCCTATGGCTGGGAAAAGCTCATTGCGGAGCGTTTGTGCATGCACTATCGCGAAGAATACGGAATAGAAACCCGTATTGTCCGGTTTCACAATATTTTTGGTCCCTCGGGAACTTGGGATGGGGGAAGGGAAAAGGCGCCCGCGGCTATGTCCCGCAAGATAGCGATGGCAAAATTGACAGGAAAACCGGAAATCGAAATTTGGGGGGATGGCGAGCAAACCCGATCATTTTGTTATATCGATGATTGCGTGACCGGGCTCTATAAACTGATGAGATCAGACTATCCAGAACCGTTGAATTTGGGCCAGGACCGTTTGTTGACGATTAACCAGTTAGCGGATATGATAGCTCAAATTGCGGCCTTCCCGGTGATCAAAAAGCATGTTCCCGGCCCCCAGGGAGTAAGGGGCCGTAACTCTGATAACACCAAGCTGCGTAAGGTGTTAGGATGGGAACCTGAAATTTCCCTGGAAGAGGGATTGAGGCGCACTTACCTCTGGATCGAGGAGCAGGTCAGGGCCCAATTAGGCATTCCCGAGACAAATCGCGCATAACTATGAAAAAATGGCCCAACGTTAACATACAAATCGAAAGTCCGTCCTTGATCGATGAGGATGTTATTCTGGGATACCCTTCCGGACGTCTTCCCAAGGGAGGAGATGTTATCCTTGGGAAGAATTCCAAAATCCGGAGCGGATCAGTGATTTACCAAAGTGTCCGCATCGGGGATAATTTTGAATCCGGCCATCATGTGGTGATCCGGGAGGATGTCCGCATAGGTGACGGCGTATGGGTATGGTCCAACACGATTGTTGATTATAGCTGTGTGATCGGAGACCGGGTCAGGATTCATGCCAACAGTTATGTCGCACAGTGCACGGTAATTGAAGACGATGTTTTCATCGCGCCGGGAGTCATTTTTGCCAATGACAAATATCCGGTCAGCACTTATTTGGAAGGTCCCCATGTCAAAAAGGGAGCGCGAATCGGCGTCAATGTGACCATTCTCCCCGGTGTTGTGATCGGTGAGGAGGCGTTTGTGGGGGCGGGAAGCGTTGTTACGAAAAATGTTCCGGCGCGGACTGTGGTGATTGGCAATCCGGCGCACGCGGCCGGCACTATTGATTCCATCAACACGAAAAGGGAATTGCTT
>JGI1358J11329_10000354_pt1 | contig 41663 bp, 42 predicted proteins | sample Subgroupgradi54m_FD_11329 | JGI IMG/M metagenome (IMG submission 11329)
AGCGGGAAGATTGTTTTTGTTTTCCCATTTTTTCCACTTCTGACTATGCCACCTTCTCGGTGTATATCAAGTGAGAGGCGTAGAGATTCGTATAACAGATCTATGATTGTATACGCGAAAAAAACTCTCTCTCTATATGCCTCTGGTTTGTGGGAATATCGTTGATTGATCTCCTTCTGAAGCTCTCCAAGTAAGCGATTTTCTTCTTCTGGTATGGTTACGCTGTCGTTCATTTTTCAATGAGCTCCTTTCACCATAAGAGCATATCAGTAAAAGATGATTTATTCAAGAGGTATAGAGGTACTATCCGAAAATATGATAGTATGAAAGAATAGGTATATGCATAAAAAATATGTGTTTTTCTCCTGAAGTAAGCTTTATCGCCAGTGGCGGACTCGCCGCAATTGGAACGGCAACGGCTGTTGTCGCGCCAAAACAGAAGAAGATATTTGCTATTATTCCCTTCATGTTTGCGATCCAGCAAGCGATAGAGGGGGTTCAGTGGCTTTGGTTGCGCACTGGAACTGTATGCATAAGCGCGACCTACGGATTTCTTTTTTTTGCATTTTTCATCTGGCCAGTGATGGTTCCAGCTATGGTATATATCGCAGATAAAAAAAGTCGTCATATTGTGCGTTGGTTTATTATTGTTGGTACTCCGTTGTCCTTGTATGCTTTGTATCTTATGTTGACGCGTGGGGTTGATGTGATTGAGATACATAAAAGTATAAAATATTCCATGTATAATCCCCTTACCTTTATTGAGGCGGTAGTAGTGTATATTGCCATTACAATCGGTCCATTACTTATCTCGTCAATCTCCGCATTCCGATGGTTTGGACTTGCGGCGGCTATTTTTGCCGCAATAGCATACTATTTTTTTACAGCTACATTTATCTCCGTCTGGTGCTTTTTTGCAGCAGTTTTGAGCGTGTCTATTTTGTTTTATGTTCATAAAAAACCATGTAAGGAATCTTTAGTATGATCTCTTGACAGTATTGGTCGTTGTTGTTAGCTTGTAGGACATAGGAGAGGTAAGAAAATGAACGAGACGGCGATTGATCTTTTTGCGCAAACTGGTGCGACGGTATTGGGTGTCCTCGCAGTATATCTAGCCGGTAAAAAAATAAGTGGCCGACTAGTCAAGGAATAGAAGGAGATCGCTATGCGCATTGAAGATCTGGGTAAACGAGCTCTTTTCCTCATACCATCCATAAAGGTGTACAACAGGAAATACTCAAAGTCGCGACAGAATATCGCACAGACGATCAATAACTTTCTGACCGACACCTTTGGAGGGTATACGTGCGCTTCTGGAAATATCTTCGGATTCTTCAAATCGAACGTCATAGAATACGACGAGTTACGGGAGTTCCGAGTCGCCTTCAAAGAAGACGAGCGCCATACCAAAGTTCCAATTCTTCAAGAATTTCTTGCAAAGATTTGCGAGGACATTGGAGAAGAGTGCATCTATCTGGAGTGCGGTGAAGATGCGATGCTCGTGTATTCATGAGTTTCTACTATCTCTCCCACCAATGAGCTTGGTGGGATTTTTATTACCTTGAAAAATTAGAGCAGATGACGTAAGATATTAGTAAGAAAAAAATCTATGGCAACACTGTCAGCAGTATTTGTAAAAGGTATCGTGGGACCGGATAAAGACTTGGAGAAAAACAAGCCCTATGTTGCTTTTATTGGCAGATCAAATGTAGGGAAGTCCAGTCTCATAAACTCTCTCACTCGTCAAAAGGGTTTGGCACGGACAAGCTCATTTCCTGGACGTACGCGAGAGATTATTCTTTTTCTCATAAATAAATCCACCTATTTCGTGGATTTGCCAGGGTATGGATTTGCCAAAGGGTCAAAGACAGATCAAGATCGACTTCAACAACTTATTTATTGGTACCTATTTACATCAGAGTATAAGCAGAAAAAGGTGGTGCTTATTATAGATGCAAATGTGGGAATGACAGAAAATGATGAAAAGATGTTGTATAGCCTGAAAGAACATAAAAAAGATATTATCATTGCCGCAAATAAAATAGACAAGCTAAAAGGATCAAAACTCACTGAACAGCTCAAAAAGATTCAAGACCTCGCGGGTCCGGTTCCCGTGATTCCGTATTCATCAAAAAAGAAGATTGGTGCTGGCGTTCTCATGCATGAGCTTTTAAGATAGTGTAAGATGTTCCTGCATAATTATGGAGTGCTATTCCCTACTATAATATTTTTTTATTTATTTATGATGCCCTATATGAAGAAAAATAGAATAATTTTTGGAATTATAGTGTCTGTGCTACTTATAACAGGCGCATATGTAGCAACACAGAATAGAAAAAATACAGTGACATTGCAAAAAGATGCTCAAAGTGATCTTCGGTTAGCTGGAGAAGATAAGGATAGAGCAAGAAAGGAGGCGTTAGAAGACAAAGTAGTTATGATGAAAAAGGACGAGGCTCCTTCGATAAAAAAAGAAGGTGTCGGGAAAATATCTGGTTCATATGAGCTCTATAGTCCAGAAAAAATTCCACAAAAATCACTAACTGGAAATGTGATCTTGTTTTTTAAGGCAAATTGGTGCCCTACTTGTAGAGGATTAGATAAAGATATACAAGAAAATATTTCAAATATTCCTTCAAATGTAGCCATACTTGATGTAGATTATGATAACTATAGTGAATTAAAAAAAAGGTATGGAGTGACCTATCAACATACGCTTGTAGAGGTTGATAAAAATGGAGTACTCATAAAAAAATGGCTTGGTAGTCCTACACTTGACGCTCTCGTTAAAGAGATAATGTAACAAAAAAATGACACTCCTTCTCATATCTTTTGTCGCCGGAATACTCACCGTTCTTGCACCGTGTATATTACCACTCTTGCCAGTCATTCTTGGGCGATCTCTTTCTGACCCTGCCGTGAGTAAGAGAAGATTATGTATAGTTCTCATGTCGCTTGGGGCATCTATCATTTTGTTTACCTTGCTTCTCAAGGCGAGCACTCTTTTTATAAATATTCCGCAAGATTTTTGGAAATTTATATCTGGAGGGATTATTTTTCTTTTTGGTTTGATAATGGTATTTCCAAGTTTATGGGAGTGTATATCGTTTATTGGTAATATTAGCCGTTCATCAAACAAAATTCTTACCAAGGGATATAAAAAAGATAGTGTTTGGGGCGATGTCATTATAGGAGCAAGTTTGGGACCAATATTTTCAGCCTGTAGTCCCACATATTTTATCATTCTCGCAACCGTACTACCCGCCATGCCAATATTGGGCCTCGTGTATCTCTTTGTTTATGTTTTTGGACTTTGTTTGGCACTTATTTTTATGGCACTCGTAGGACAGCGTATTATGGTACGGCTTGGTACTTTCTCAGATCCAAGAGGGTGGTTCAAACGAATAATGGGAGTAATCTTTATACTGGTAGCTCTTGCTATTGTCTCTGGGTATGATAAAAAACTTCAAATACAACTTCTTGATGCTGGATTTTTTGATGTTACAAAAGTTGAACAAAAACTTTTGAAATTTAATAAAGAACAAAAGAAAGAAAAATTTCCTCTTGCACCCGAGATTAGTACGCCAGATGGTTTTATAAACACAGATGGAAAACCTATCACCATAGGAGAATTTAAGGGAAAAAAAGTTGTTCTCTTAGATATATGGACATACAGCTGTATCAATTGTCAGCGTACTACTCCCTATTTGAATGAGTGGTATAAAAAATACAAAGATAAAGGGTTGGTTATTATAGGGCTTCATACACCGGAATTTTCCTTTGAAAAAAAACAAAAAAACGTGGAGAAAGCCGTAAAAGATTTCAATATAACATATCCCGTTGTGCTTGATAATGATTTCTCAACATGGAACGCATACGAAAATCAATACTGGCCGCGTAAGTATCTTATTGATAGCGATGGATATATCGTCTATGACCATGCGGGAGAGGGGGAATACGATGCCACAGAAATAAAAATTCAAGAAGCTCTTAAAGAACTCGCTTCACGAATAGGTACAAAAGATACCATATCACAAGAGACATTTTCTCATCCCAGTGATCTTGTTTCTATTGATCCGCACAAAGTGAAAAGCCCGGAGGTCTATTTTGGATCAGGAAGAAATGAATATCTTGCAAATGGTACCTCTGGTTTAGATGGTGAACAAACTTTTTTACTCCCATCTACTTTTTCTTCAAATAAATTGTATTTGGAGGGTACTTGGAATGTTACTTCTGAATATACAGAGAATAAAGATAGATCAAATATTATTTTTCGTTATGAGGCGAAAAATGTCTATATGGCTGCTGGTTCTGACCAAGGGGTTCTAATAAAAATTTATAAAGATGATATATTCGTTAAAAAAATAAATATCAAAGATGAAGGGTTGTATCATCTTATTGAAGATACTGATTATGGTACGCATGTATTGCGAGTAGAGGTACCTGTTCCCGGTCTGAAAGTTTTTACCTATACATTCGGATAATATATTTCTGAAGTATACTATGAAAAAAACAATGTTCAGACGCGTTGGAATCAGCGGTGGAGTATTGCTTATTCTTGGTATGGGTGGAATGATAGGTTTGTATCTCATGAGTAGTAGAAATAGCATTGATCATAAAAATATTCTTATGAATAAAGATATTATAAAAAAAGAAGTCAAAAAAGACTGGAAAAATATCTTGACTCCCGAGCAATATCGTGTGTTAAGAGAGGCGGGTACAGAGATTCCATTTACCGGCACCTTAAATCATGAGACACGAAAGGGAACATATTATAGTGTAGGCTGTGACAAACCTCTTTTTCGATCAGAACAGAAATATGATTCAGGGACAGGTTGGCCAAGTTTTTTTGCACCAATAGATGAAGATACCCTTTTTCTTAGAAAAGAAACTGGACCCCTTGATGATCGTATTGAGGTTTTGGATATGTGCGGTTCACACCTTGGGCACGTGTTTGATGATGGCCCCAAACCAACTGGTAAAAGATTTTGCATGAATTCTGTAGCGCTTTATTTTGTTCCGGATGAAAAGTAATTGCTTATTACCGGTGGTCATCAGGTATCGGGGCTGGCATACTTATGCATCTGATCCAACTATTTTATATATGTATGAAAAATGTCAGGGCGGATACTTGACAAAAATGGCATATGTTATGTAAGGTATAGGTACTTGAATGTTCATTAAGAGGAGAGGTTCATGGATAGCCAAAATGCCATGGATGTGCAGCGTGCAATGATCCTCACTCTCAAAAAAGAGGCGGGAGAGTTGCGAACGAAGATCATCAGAGAAATCAGAGATTTTCGTCTAACATGCACACATGAAAAAGTTCGAGAGGGACAGTGGAAGTGGCATGGAAGCCCTCTTAAGATGGTGCCACGCAAAGAACACACAAAGACCGTCAGAATTTGCATGAATTGCGGTCTTACAGAGGAAAATCGTTATGAAGGCGAGTATTTTCGTACTCTTACTACGGAGCCAGAGGCAAAAATAACAGAATCGGAATATGCTCGCTTCAAGACGATGGAAATCCCGCTATAACCACGATTTAGTATCGTGGTTCTTTTAATTTAAGGGAAAGTTGCATTTGAGGAACGAATTCGCCGAACCGCTCTTGACATTTTTAACGATCTGTGGTATAGTGTCTATAAGCAAAAAGAGTGTTTTATAAGAAAAGTAGTCGAGTTTCACAATATATCACAACTTACGCTGTCTTAAATTCTTTCATATCAAATATGCAAGGAACAATCAAAAAGAAGACTGACAAAGGTTTTGGGTTTATCGCCCAAGACGGTCAAACAAAAGATTTGTTTTTTCATAGCAAATCTCTTGTAGACGTCACTTTTGATGAACTCCGCGAAGGCGACACAGTCACCTTTGACGTTGAAGATTCACCAAAAGGACCAAACGCTGTCAATGTACAGCGCGCATAACGTCTCTTCGGAAAGCCCCGCGCAAGCGGGGTTTTCTTTATGCTAAATATATGGATAAAAAATACGATCTCATAGTGATTGGTGGCGGTGCGGCTGGCATGATGGCGGCAGGTCGCGCGGGTGAGCGCGGGAAGAAGGTGTTGCTTTTGGAAAAAAATAAAAAACTTGGGCAAAAACTAAACATCACTGGCGGCGGACGATGTAATATTACCAATGCGGAATTTGATACGCAGATACTTTTGAAAAATTACGGAACTGCGGCGTCTTTTTTATTCTCACCTTTTTCGCAATTTGGCGTGCAGGATACGTTTACATTTTTTGAATCACGCGGACTGCCGCTTATAGTGGAAGAAGGAAAACGCGCATTTCCAAAGACACAACGCGCAGAGGATGTGGTGCGAGTGTTGGAAAAGTATGTTCGTCATTCGGGAGTGACTATAAAAACGAATGCACACATTTCAGATATTTTAAAAGAGGGGAGTCGTGTTACTGGCGTGATTTCTGATGGCGTGACATATCTTTCCGGCGGGGTGATTATTGCCACGGGAGGCGCATCACACCCCCAGACCGGCTCAACAGGAGATGGATTTACATGGCTCAAACATCTGGGACACACTATCCACAATCCTACGCCAACACTCGTACCCATGGTGGTTCGTGAAAAAAAGATAAAAAAACTCGCGGGTGTTTCACGCAAAGATATTAAAATTACATTTTTTTGTGATAGAAAAAAAAGATTTTCAAAAAAAGGAAATTTACTTTTTACGCATTTTGGTATATCTGGCCCCGTTGTTCTGAATAGTTCCACAAAGGTTGGAGATCTTTTACATGAGGGAGTGGTTACGGCAGTGATAGATTTCTTTCCAGATATAAATGAGCGCGAGCTGGAAGAAAAGATGATCGCGCTTTTTGATGCGAATAAAAATAAAGCGCTGAAAAATATCTTTTCAGTTCTCGCGCCGGTGCAACTGTTGGATTTCAGCGATGAGGTAATCGGAGATACAAAAGTGCACAGCATCACGCGCGAGCAAAGAAAGATTCTTTTGCACACCCTGAAATATTTTACGCTCACCATCACAGACCTCATGGGGCTGGATAACGCAATAGTGGTAGACGGCGGTTTGGATCTTCATGAGATAAAAAATAAAACTATGGAGTCTACGCTTATAAAAAATCTGTATATAGTCGGCGACCTTCTCCACATTCGCCGGCCGTCAGGGGGGTATTCACTACAGTTGTGCTGGACGACCGGGTGGGTCGCGGGAAATGCCTCTTGACATGGCGTTTTAGATATGCTATGATAGTATCATATATATGAAATACCGAGAAATACTCATTGAACAGCTAAAAACCATGCCTTACTTCACAAAAGAGGCAATTTTACAGTTTGTGACGCAGTATGGGATTAAAAAAGCCACGATTGACTCTTATATTAGTAGATCTTTGGCATGTAAGGATATTTTTCCTCTTAAGAGAGGGTTGTATGTCACCTCTGATTTTTACAATAAAAATAAGGGTGATATTTCGTATACGTTTTATCTTGCAAATATTCTACGCACGCCATCCTATGTTAGCTCATGGGCTGCGTTGCAGTACTATAATTTAACTACGGAAATTATACATACTGTCACATCGGTGACCCCAAAACTAACGCGTTCTTTTACTACAAAGGCAGGTATCTTTGCCTATCAGTCGATGAAAAAAGAACTTTTCTCTGACTTTTCTTTAATAAAAGCGAAATTTGATTTTTTTATCGCTTCGCCATCAAAAGCATTATTTGATCTACTTTATCTTAAGACTAATCAGTTTCGGGGTATGGAATTTAAAGAAATAGATACGCTTATTGATAGTTTACGGATTGATATTGATGAAATGGGTGAAGGCGAGCGAGTAAAATTTTATACGTTAGTAAAAAAATACACAGTATGAGTATACAAATTCTTAGTATTCTAAAAAATAGACTCGCCGAGCTTACCGCGTATGGCGAGGTAGATGCGGAGACACAGCGTAACGCTCTTAAGGAGGAGTTGCAGTACTATGTGCTTAATTTTATTTATCACCATCCGCAGTATAGAAATTGGATTATGTATGGCGGATCTGCGCTTCGTATTTGTCATGGACTCGATCGCATGTCAGTAGATCTTGATTTTGAAATTTCCCATAAGATGACTGAAGAGTTTTTGAATACAGTACAGTTAGAGATTGAATCTCATTTTTCAAACACATACGGTACGGATCCAGATTTTCTCACCATAAAAATAGTAAATGGAAGAGGATTACTTCTTCGTTTTCATATTGGAGATTTGTTGGGGATACGGCATCCCTCAAAACAGGTGCATGTTAAAATTGATCTCAACTATTTTACTCCGCCAAAAACAACGACTGAGCGATGGCCGATTAATCGCGGACAGCTTTCATTTGTGATCACGACCTATACTATGTCTGCGCTTATGGCGAGTAAAATTGCAGCCATTTTTTTGCGAGGAACACGTGGAGTTGGTGAAGCTATCTATGAAGAAAAGGGTCGTGACATGTACGATCTTTTATGGTATATGGGGAAAAAAATCATTTCCGATCTTGACTATCTTAGTGCTAAGGGTGTTGATGTGAAAGATCCTAAAACCCTTTTTAATAAACTCACATTACAAATAAATAAAGTGAGCGATGCAAATCTCAAGCAGGATCTTAGGCCGCTTTTTATTGATCAAATGTATATCGAAAACTGGCTGAAGAATTGGAGGGAGAGTTATTTTAAACTTCTTGAAGGGTATAAGATACGAGTTGTAACCACACTGCAGAAAATAGTTGGGGAAATTGATTTTTCTACTGATAACTTCTCCTTTGCTTATTATTATGAAACCGAAGAAGGAGATGTAGTGCGCGTTGCATATGCCATGAGTGATAGTTGGATTACTGAAAAAGAGGGGGATGTACCTACAGAAATAAATGGCAAGATCATGGAACTTGTTTCTGGTGATATGCGGCTTAGTGAGAGAGTCAAGAAATACATTACACTATTTTATAATAAGACAGAGATGTATTTGAAAAAAACACATCACATTATGATTGGCGATACTATTACGACAAAACTTATCAGAACAACAGCGAATAATCTCAATCAAAAAGAACAAATTGTGCTTGATAGATCGGCACTACTCTCTTGTGAACTTGATGATTTATTGAAATAGAGAGGCTGGACGAGTGTGTGGGGGGTGCGGGGAGAGTACTTGAGTTTTGAGGTCGGAGAGGGTATATTTAGGATGCCACCATATAATAAATAAAAAAATATGAAAATAGTTTACCAAAAACAATAAAATTGTATCTGCTTAGTGGTGACCCAACTGGAGCGAAAAAAGTACAACTCAGTAATTGGTCTGGAATGGCTTTTATTATTCCTCGAAATAAACTTGAGGTTGTTAATAAGAGAGAAGAGCTTGGGAGACAATGCTTATATTTTTTAATTGGCGGAACATCTGTTAGTCCAGAAGTATATGTTGGAGAAGCTGAAAATTTTCAAAGAAGGATTCCACAGCATCAATCTAAGGATTTTTGGAATACCTGTGTAGTTTTTTTAGCAAAAGATGAAAATTTATCAAAAGCACACGTTAGATTCTTAGAGGCAAAATTTGTAGATGACTGCAAAAAAGCAAATAGGGCTAAACTCCATAATGGAAATTCACCAGAAGGATCTAGACTTTCAGAAGAAGATGAGAATGATATGAATGAATTCAAGCAAAATATAAAACTTGTTCTATCTACGCTCGGTTACACTTTTCATGAGATCGCCTCTATTTCAGATAAAACCTACGAAGAATATTTTATAAAAGCAAAGGGTTTGGAAGCTAAAGGAATATATACTGCTGAGGGAATGATTGTTCTTGAAGGATCGCAAATTGCGAAGGATGAAGTGCCGAGTATCCATGAATACTTGCGTAATTTACGAGCGGAAAAATTACAAGATCAGGTTGTAGTTGACAGAGGAAATTACTATGAGGTACAACAAAAAATTACTTTTTCAAGTCTTTCAACAGCCGCAGGCTTTGTTATGGGTCGATCGGCAAATGGCTGGAATGAATGGAAAAATTTTGAGGGCAAGACGATTGATGAGATCGAAAGAAAAAGTTTAGAAAATAAATAATAATAAATATGGATACATCGCCATTATTGATCAATAATTTTATATTCTACTTTCGATAAAAAACCGATGCTGTACGTCTTGTAAAGATGTAAGCAATTGAAAATTCATTCCAGTGTGAGAATATTCGCGTCATATGCAGTGATAGGCAACCTGGGAAATCCTTTAATGAGGATTTTAGATGGATTGACGATGAGGTATACGAAGCAGAACGAAAAGTTCTGACGCTTCATAATTCTTTAGAGAAATTAATTGTGGTGAATTTACGGGGGAATCCTGATCAGTTGAGGGATATTTTGGGTGAGTTATAGTCCAAAACCTTGAAAAAGTGTGTTTTTTTTCTGTTTTTCACGATTATGATCATAAAAACTGTGAATGAACCATAAAAAAAACCTCTCGCGAGGTTCTTTTGTTTTTCAGAAAATTTCTTATTTCTTCTTATCCTTTTTTTGTTTCTTCTTTTCTTTTTGCTGACTGTTGTTTCCCTTTGCCATATAGTTTTAACTTACATATTAATTTTATGCTAATGAACTGGATCCTCGGGTAAAGTTCCCGATTTATTCAAGAACAAAGTGATTGAATATAAATCGCAATGCCTATGGTGCCCGAGGATGACAATCTTGGATGACAATACTACTATATACAGTATACACTATTTTTAGTCTCCATCCAAGAGATTAAACTTTTTTAGTCGTGATTTGATGCTTCCCACTGTGCGGGAAAAAGTTTGCGCAAGTCCAACGAGTGAAGAACCGTCCAAATACATCTGCCGCAACATATCATCTTGTTCCGCGTCCCATGCGCGGTATGGATTTTTTGCTTTTTCTTTGGTACCGCCGTATTAATTTTTCTTCATAATCTCTGGACCTCGCTTAATAAACACTGGCGCATTTGCTTTTCGTATAAGTGCGGGAAGCTCTCTGAGCGTACCTTCCGAATCTGCTCTGAATTTTTCATCTTGCTTAAATACCTCAGGATGCACCTGAAACGCGCGGGTATTCCAGCCTAAAAGATATAGTCCGGAAAGCCGCCGAACGCGTGAGAGTGCTACGTATCCTTGCCCAAACTCAAAGACGCTTGAAAGATCCACTACCGCCTCATCTAAACTCATACCTTGGCTTTTGTGAACCGTGATCGCCCATGCGAGACGAAGGGGAAGCTGTGTGATACGTGCAAGAATCTCGCCATTTTCTTCCAGTGCCCAATCCATAGGTACTACGTTTATTTTTCTTCCTGCGCGTGTGCGTACTACGGGATATCCGGTCTCTGTATCAAAAGTCTCTACTGTCCCTAGTGTACCGTTTACAAATCCGTCTTTTTGATTATTTTTCGTAAACATGACCGCCGCCCCCGCCTTGAGCTCAAGCTCCGCCGGTGAGAGGCACCATTTTTGAAGTGTAGCGGCAAGTGCATCTGGGCCATGAAAAGACATACTGTATATATGAGGAATGTTGGGAATCTTAGAAAGCACTTCGTTGTTTACATAGTCCACGTTTGCGTTATGTGAAAAAAGTTTTGGCACACCCTTTGGTGAGGCGCTGTATTCTATTTTTCTTGTTTGTAAAACGCGCAGATGGTCTGTGGTAAAAGCGTTTTTTCTAATTGCAGAAAGTATGGCAAGAAAATTAATATCATCTTGGCGATGTTGTTCTGTGAGATAGCAGACGGCTGGTCTGATATCTTTCCATACTTGAGAGTCATAGGAAAAACGTGCAGGAGGAAGTTCTTTGATAAAAGATATCTGCGAGTTTTCTGTTACCGGCTCTTTCTTCATGATAGGGGGCAACTGAAAGAAATCCCCCACAAAAATGACCTGAAGACCGCCAAACGGTAATGGACTTTGTTTTACTCTCCTACAGACACTATCCACAAGGGAGAAGGTCATGGCGGGAAGCATGGATATTTCTTCTATGATGAGAATTTGAGCTCTCTGAATACGTTTTGCAATGCGTTTATTTTTTGCAATAGAATCTAAGTCGTGTTTACTGAGTTTGTCTTTTATACCAATACCACTCCATGAGTGGATAGTCATTCCGCCCATATGTACTGCGGCAATGCCTGTTGAGGCGGTAACCGCAACCTCAATACCACGTGCGCGGGCATAGGAGAGATATTCATTGGCGGTAAATGTCTTTCCGGATCCCGGCTCTCCGGTGAGAAAGACATTCGCGCCGCTTTTTAATACAGATAATGCTTGAGCTTGGGTCATGTTTAGATAAGATGATATGAGTGACGAGACCGTATGGATAGTGTACGCTAAAAGGGACAAAAGGCCAATGGAAATTTTACTCATAAAAAATCCCTATATCTCTGCGATATAGGGGGTAAGAATGCGAATAAGCTCCGTACAGGCCTTTTCAAGTCCGCCGGGTGCAAAGTCATTGAAGATGACGTAGTCTGGCGTGACGGTGTCTCTCCGCTCTGCATCTGCTTTTTTTCGGAGAGGATCGTCAGATATCAGCGCGTTGATTCCGATGATCTTGATTGATACGACGTTCAGTCCGAGACTCTGGAGATGCGGGATTGTTTTTTCTGTTACCGCAAGCATGGCATGCGAGATAGAAAGAGTATGTTCAAGCGCATTGTGTGAAGTGCCATAAAAATTTTCCGCATATTCGTCATATTCTATGAAGTGTCCGGCGACGATGCTTTTTTGGAAGAAATCTTTGGATGCATGGCGATAGAACTTACGATAGACATATTCCGTTTCATTCTCTCGTCTCTTGCGTGTGGTAGTTGATCGCACAATGCGAATGCGAAAACTGGAACGTTTTTCAAGCTCCATCATGAGTCTGCTTTTTCCGGACTGCGAGTCTCCATGAAAACATACGAGAATATTTTGAAAGGACATGATATGCCTCCTTTTGAAAAAGTAGGATATGGTCATTGTTATATATATTTAAGAAAATGTCAAGAGAGAGGGTACTATTTGAGGAACGAATTCACGTGTCGCCCCTTGACAAGATTATTTCCCTTGGTATACTTTAAATATATGGAAATTATAAACAAACAAAAACAGGCAAATCTTCGTCGTACTGGGGTAGAGAAAATCCCAGAGTTTTGACATTCATTTTTTGCCACTTCAAGAATAAGATATCAAAACCCCGGGATGTTCTCGGGGTTTTCGTATAGGTCGAAAACTTTTGATTAGGAGGAAGAAAGAAATGCAGGTACATCTCGTGGTGTATCCGGAGGTAATTAGCAAACAATTTTTTGAGGAGCTCTCAAAAAAAATGGCGGGAGAGGGAGGTATTCTCCAAACACGTACGTCGGCAGAAGAACTCTGTGGCGCGTATGAAAAGTGTCATGCCATTATCCTTAAGGTGGACGGAGAACCAGCTGGATATATGGCGGTGTGGCCAGTATCAGATAAGCACTTCGAGATTGGATCAGGCTTCATACGTGAAGATCTACAATCTCAGGGACTTGGGAGTATGCTTTATAAGCACATGAATACGCTCCCCGCTCTAGAGGGAAAAATTGCGTTTGCAATTACACAAAATCCTGCCGCGCTTAGAGCTGGAATCAAGGCTGGACTCATGCCACATCCGGATTGGGAGGATCCGGTTCCGTACGAGCTTACCTGTGGTCCGTGCACGTGGGTGAAGGAGGAAGAAAAACCCACCTGCCCGCATCGCAATGCTACCTGCACCTTGCGTATTTTACGCAAGAATTAATTATTTTGGGCGACACGAAATTTCGTGTTTCGTGTCGCCCATCTATTGTATCTGTATGAAAACACATATTGAAAAACATCTTGTTCAAACGGGAGTAAGCGGAGATACGCTTTCACTTACCTCTTTTACGTATGAAAACGGATCAGGTCCTAAAATATATCTTCAGGGAAATCTCCATGGACCAGAAATATTTGGGACGGCACTTCTTGTAAAACTTATTAACTATCTTTCAAAAAATCAGATTATCCGTGGAACGCTTACTATTGTTCCACAGGCGAATCCATTTGGTGTACAGTCACAAACATATGGGCTCATTCATGGGCGATGGAATCCGCAAACAGGAAATAACTGGAATCGTATTTTTTCAAAACAAGAGGGAGATAGTGTTGAGGCGGTACTCGCGCGAACTCTTATTTCTCTCGCGAAAGGTCATGATATTATTCTGGATATTCATACGAGTGGCGCGGAAACCATTCCACATGTATATACATCTCAAGAGGCGAGTGGTACCTTTAGTAGACTTGGATGTGCATTCCATATTCTTTATGACGAGAAAGATTATTGCGGAGCATTTGATGAGACGCTGTGGAAACTTGGTAAGGAAAATGGAAAAAATGTGTTAGCTGCTACGTGGGAGGCGTCATCGCATGTGACTCTTAGTGAAAAAGATTTGGATGCACGGTTAGAAGATCTACTCCGTCTTCTTTCTTCTCTTGGAATAATAGAGGGGCAAAAAGATATAAAGTCACACCCGGATTGTGTTTTCATGGAACAGACACAGTGGCTTTCTTCTCCGAAGGCAGGATATTTGACATGGATAAAATCTATCGGCGAGAGTATTTGTGTGGGAGAAGCGTATGCAAATATCTATGAGCCGTGGAGTGGAAATATTGAACATCTTTTTGCAAAGTCAAATATGATCATTCTTTCAAAGGGAACGCTTCAGGCGGTCTCAAGCGGACAGGAGATTGGGAAAATTATTGTTTTGTAGGGGGCTATACTTATCCTCTTTATGGTAATGTCGTAGTGTGGTATCATTATAGATAATATAAACCATGTAAAAAATATATGCCAAGAAAAAATGTTTTGTTTTTCAGTTTTTTTCTTTTTGTATTTCTCTTTGCTCTCGCTACGGGCAATGCATCTGCCGCTGTAAAAGGGAAATTAGCTCAAAATGATACTGACGCTGATGATAACAGTGATAGTACGGGAGATTCTTTTGAAAATCAAAGACCCATGGAATCATCTAATAAGGTGAATAAAGATGAGCTAAGCAATTTTAAACGCGAGATGAACGATGCCTCAAAGCAGGTCAAAGATCTTCAAAAACAGTTAAAGGGATTAAAGGGTACAGAAGAGTGGGTGGCAACGTTGAAGGAATTATTGCCAAAAATTGAGAATTGCAGTACAAAGGTAACTGCTGCTCCTACTGATGATCAACGAGATTTTATAGATGATTGTCGGAGCAATAATTTTTTTGATACATTAAATGAAATTAGAGATGAGTTTGTCCCTCCGCAGGAGATAAAAAATGTCATGAGAGATATTGATCGCCAATTGAAAGATCTTGCAGGATTTAAAAGAACATTAGGAAAATCCAGTTCTTCGGATTCCTTACAAACTATTGAAAATATTACCACACAAATCACAACTCACAAAAATACAATTTCAAATAGCAAGGGTCGTGATCAACGTGATGCGATGCAAGACTTTTGGAACGCAAATTTTAATGATGAATTAAATAAAATTCGTGCGATGGTTGAGTTACCGAAAGAGATGAAAAATATTTCTAGTGATATGAATGCTGTGTTAAAAGATGCTTCCGCAAAATCAATGGAAAAAGTATATGCATTTTTTGGTGTTGAGAAAACAAGTGTTTTGGAGGTTCTGAATACAAAAAAATCTACTGTTGATAAAATAAATACACTCATGGCAGAGGGAAAATATGATGAGGCGATGGATATTGTCCAAGAGGATATTCATCAGGGATGGCATCCGGGTGATGCGCGGCATTTATTGGGTATGACTCGTGAGACGTATGATCGCCTAAAAGGCATAAAGGACAAAGAGCTCAAGGAGACGGTACTTGGAGTTGTTGGACCTATTATGGATGGATTCATTGCTGGCGACGTTCGCGATGCGAAAGAAACAATGATTCAGTTTACTGATCAAATGAGGAAATATGAAAAGTTTTTTAGGCCGTCATATAATCGCGGGTCTAAAGGACTTGATAAAAATATGATGAATGCCATTGATAAGGTCGAATTATTGATACAGCAAAAAATAGAAAAGGGTGCACTAAAAGAAGATATGAGCGTTGATAGTGAGGGAAATTCAAATAATTAAAAATACAGGTATTCTATAGATACTCGTTCCATGGTTTCGTGGAGTGAGTATTTTTGTAGGTTTTTATGATATAATGAAGGTAGAATTTCCATATAATTTTCCTAAATCTTCTTATGGCTCGTAAAAAGAGTTTATTAGAAAAAACAATATCAGCACCCGCAGTCGCTCTTGAAAAGACCATAGAGGGTACGCAGGCGACAATCCGTGATATTGCCAGTAAAAAGCCCGTTAAAGAGGTGCGAGGTTTTTGGGATACGTTGGGCCCGGGGCTTACAACAGGTGCATCTGATGATGATCCATCTGGTATTGCAACATACTCGCAAACTGGTGCGCAATATGGGAATCAACTTCTTTGGCTCGCTGGGTTTACCTTTCCATTTATGGCGGTAGTGCAAGAAATGTGTGCCCGCATTGGACTTGTTACCGGTCGTGGACTCGCCGCTAATATTCGCCAAAACTATTCAAAACCCATATTAATCATCTGTACTACATTTCTCTTTATTGCAAACGTATTCAATATTGGAGTAGATCTTGGGGCGATGGCCGCGGCAACACAACTATTAATTCCTTCGATGAATTTTTTTGTTCTAGCACTTTTTTTTACCGTCGTAAGTCTTTTACTTCAGATTTTTAGTACCTATGCTCGGTATGCAAAATATTTAAAATACCTCACGCTCGTTCTTTTCTCATATATTTTTTCGGCACTCCTTGTACATGGTCTTAACTGGGGTGCAATAGGACGCGCCGCATTTGTTCCTTCTTTTCAAAATTTTTCAAAAGAGCAACTATTTCTCATTTGTGCTATTTTAGGTACTACTATCTCCCCCTATCTTTTCTTTTGGCAGACATCACAAGAGGTGGAAGATGAGATATTGAGTGGGAATACAACACTTAGACAACGAAAAGGCGCCACACATGAAGAAATAAAAAAAATGCGTATAGATGTATGGACGGGCATGTTTTTTTCAAACGCTATTATGTTTTTTATTATTATCGCCTGCGCGGGCACGCTCTTCGCAAATGGCGTTACTGATATAAAAACTGCAGCTGATGCCGCTAAGGCGTTACGTCCATTGGCGGGTGAGGCATCATATATTCTTTTTGCGCTTGGTATCATCGGTACCGGACTTCTGGCAGTACCGGTGCTCGCAGGGTCAGCCGCCTATGCGGTTAGTGAGAGTTTTCGTTGGAAAGAGGGGCTATTTTTGAAACTCAATCAGGCGTATGCTTTCTATGGTATCTTAATTATCTCTATGCTTGTTGGTTTTTCTCTGAATTTTCTTGGTATTGATCCTATTAAGGCGCTTATTTATTCTGCAGTCTTCAACGGGCTTATAGCACCCGTGGTGCTTGTTCTTATTGTATCCATGAGTAGTAACAAAAAAATCATGGGTAAGTGGGTAAACGGACCGGTGACAAAAATAATAGGCTGGATTATTACCATACTTATGATATTTGTGGGAGCCGCGACCGTAGTTACTTTTTTTCTGTAAGCTATTTTTTTTTGACCTCCGTAGTGTGATTGGAAGATATTTCCAAATAATAATTCATAGATATTAAGTATATGACACAACGAGTATATCTTCATATTGTAGGAGTATTTTTCTTAGTTGTAGGTCTCTTACATCTTGCAAGAGTATTTTTTCGTTGGCAAGCCTCTATCGGAGGATGGGAGGTCCCACTTTGGTTAAGCGCTGTTGCTATTTTTGTCTCAGGGTATTTCGCATATACTTCTTTTTCTCTTTTAAAAAAGAAAGAGTAACACAGAGAAATGTAAGTAGATGTATTACTTGTTTATTTGGCAATGTGTTGACAGGATAGGAAAACATGATATACTTTTTTCTGTTGTTCTTTCAAGGAGGATGAGTACATGTTACAAAAGAAATTTACCTCATTTATGAAGGATCTCGTCGTTCTTGCGTATGCGAATAATACTTGTCATACGACTCTCCATAATGCCGAGCCAAATCTTCCAGGGGGGCTGGAGATAGATCTGGATACGTGTACGTGGAAGTTCGATAATAAAACATATCAGATTGGTCAGATGCGTCAGTGTGAACATGGATGTCGATGGGGAGTGATTGGCGTCTATGACCGTCAAAAGATTGACCATCTGAATGCCATGCTTCACCATAGTAAAGATGCTACCGCTGAACGCATGAGTTTTTACGACTCAGAATATGCATAGGCATACAGGTTTGTGAGGTACTCATAGAGAAGGCTCAAAGAGGGGAAGGTCCCCTTGTGTTACATACATAGCAGTTCAGAGGAGCTGCTTTTTGTTTTAGTGCAAAGGGACTTGCAAAAATAGTATATTTTTTGTAAGGTAAGGAGGTTGTTGGAGCTTTGTACTTTTAAAGAAGGAGTTTGTATCATGACAGAAAAATCTCATATCAGTGAACCGTCAAAAGAGTATCAACTTCCCGGTGGTGAATATGAGTATATTCCAAAACCGCGGCTTAAGATTTTTTCCGGTACTGCGCATCCTGCGCTTGCTGAAGAAATCGCAGAAAGTCTTGGTCTTACATTGCGCCCGCGTAAAATTGTGAATTTCTCTGATGGTGAGATTTACGTTCAGATTCAAGAATCGGTGAGAGGAATGAACGTATTTTATGTTCAGCCAGTGTGTCCGCCACACGTGAATGCAGCTTTAATGGAACTTTGCTTTGCGCTTGATGCGCTGAAGCGAGCCTCACCGCGACAACTTGTTGCCGTTATTCCCTATTTGGGATATGCACGGCAAGATAGAAAGGCTCAAGGAAGAGAACCTATTTCAGCAGAGCTCGTTGCGCGTCAGATAGAGAATGCGGGTGCGACACGTACGGTTCTTCTGGATATCCACTCTCCTCAAACACAGGGTTTTTTCAAAAATCCCTGCGACGCTCTTTTTGGCACGCCAGTTATTCGTACATGGATAGAACAGAAGCGGAAAGAGTATGGAGATATCGTCATTGTCGCTCCAGATACCGGCGGTGTGACGCGTGCGCGTGTGTATGCCAAAGCTTTGGATAGATTGGCAATGGATCGTTGGGAGCAACTGGCGAAAGAAGAACGAAAGGGGGCGAAAAAACCAAAGAGTGTTCCTATCGCTATCGCCGACAAACGTCGTCCCGGACATAACCAGGTAGAAGTTGAAAAAATTATCGGTCATGTAAATGGCAGAACCGCGATCATAGTTGATGATATGATTGACACAGCAGGAACAATTAGCGGAGTTGCAAGGGCTCTAAAAAAAAGTGGAGCAAAAAATGTTCTTGCTGTAGCAACTCATGCAGTTCTTTCTGGAAAGGCGATAGAGAACTTATTGAAGGGATCATTCAAGGAGATTGCGGTTACCAACTCTATCCCAATATCTGAACAAACACGGAGGGAATTGAAGAATCTTACGATTCTGCCCGTTGAAGGGCTTTTGGCAGATGCGATTCTAAGAATTCATCAAGATATTTCAGTCTCCCCCTTGTTTGAGTAGGAGAAAAAAAGTATACCTTACATACGATGTGAGGTATTTTTATTATGTAGCGTCTGTCAAGGGCTGTGGATACTTTGTAGAAAGTTACTTGATGCTATCCTTAAAATCATCGGCATTCAATCATATGTATGTCAAGCTAAAAAAGACATGGTAAGCCCTTTCTTTTACAGAAAAAAAACATTATACTTAGAATACTTAGTGGTACAAAAACAAACAACAAAAGGAACCCATGCACTTCAGAGGAATTTTTATCCATGAATGATACACGTATGGTCCTTGCTGTAAAAATGTTAGGGAGAATCAGATGTTCTCTACGTCCGCGACAAGATAATATCACGTGCATTCTTCTGTGTGGTGATGAGGTGTTACTTGTTGATTATAAACATGGGACTGGATGGAATTTTCCCACCGAAGTTGTTCGCGTTGATGAGTCTCCAATTGAGGCTACGCATAGAGGAATGCGCTACCGATTTTCTGTTCCTGTTCCTGATGCAATTTCACTTGGTAGATTGTTTTGTAAGTTTGGATGCAGGAGAGAGGTTATGTATTGTTTTCTTTCACGCGTACCAACAAAAGAATTTAAAATATTAGATGTACGTGCACGTGAGGCACAGTGGTTTCATGTTGAGCATTTACCAGAAAATCTTTCAGAATTCGCTCGAGAGGTTGTAGATAAATGGTTTGATGAGCTTTAAAAACGCTTTATAGTTTGTATTTCTCGTTAATTCCCTAAAGGGGGATTTTTTTATCCACAGAAAATTCTTGACAATAATTTTTAAAAACGTTTATAATAGTACCATTGTGTAAGTATAGAGAATATATGATTCACGTTGAGCATCTCACAAAATCATTTAAAGACGTACAAGCAGTTCGCGATCTTTCTTTTGATATAGAACAAGGAGAGATTGTAGGCCTCTTGGGACCAAATGGAGCCGGAAAGACGACTACCATGCGTCTCCTGACCGGTTTTTTGGCGCCTGATTCCGGCAGTGTAAGTATTGACGGTATGCTTGTTACAGAGCAAGCTACGGATATTCAGAAACATATAGGGTATCTTCCGGAAAATAATCCGCTCTATAAAGAAATGCTCGTTTCTGAACTATTACAGTTTTCAGCGGAGATAAAACAGATTCCTAAAAAAGAACAAGCCGCCGCATTTGACTTTGTGGTTTCTTCTGTTGGGATTAGTGATGTGTTTAATAGAAAGATTGGAGAACTTTCAAAGGGATACAAACAGCGCGTAGGTCTTGCGGTTGCGTTGCTTCATAAACCAAAAATTCTTATTTTAGATGAACCAACAGAGGGTCTCGATCCAAATCAGCGCACTGATATTCGCTCTCTTATTAAGAATCTTGCAAAAGACAGGACGATCCTTATTAGTACACACGTCATGCAGGAAGCATCTGCAATATGTAGCAGGATGCTTATTATTAATAAAGGAAAGCTTATAGCGGATGGAACTCCGGAAGGATTATCACGAACATTGCGACGTGGGCATTGTATTATTGGAGAGTTTGAGGGTACAGGAGTTGAGGAAAAACTTCGATCGCTTCAAAACATTGAAGACATTCACATTGAAAAAACGGAACAAGGACGCGTACGCGTACGAATCACAACAAAAGAACCCATAGAGTTTCAGCCACAAATTTCACAGCTTGCACATGAACACTCTTGGGTTATTTGGAAAATTGCAGAAGAAGAGAAATCTCTTGAGGACATTTTTCATGTACTGACTAGTATCACTATTGAATAATATGCTCAATATCTATAGCGCTATTTCAATTACAAAAAAAGAGCTTCGATCACTTTTTAATACTCCAACTGCCTATATTGTCATCGTGGTGTTCTTGGTGATTTGGGAATTTTTGTTTTTCCGCAATGCATTTCTTGTGGGAGAGGCGTCACTTCGTTCGCTCTTTGACCTTCTTCCATGGATGTTCCTCTTTTTTATTCCCGCACTTACTATGGGAAGTATTTCCCAAGAAAAAAATGATGGTACGCTTGAGCTTCTACTTACACATCCTATTCGCAAGGAGGAGGTGTTACTGGGGAAATTTTTTGCACAGTTTCTCTTTATTGTTCTTGCACTTCTTTGTACTCTTCCCATTGCGATAACATTTAATATGTTTGGACGCCTTGATTGGGGCATTGTTGCTGGGCAGTATCTTGGTGCTCTCTTGATGGGCGCCGTATTTCTCTCGCTTGGTATGTGTGTGTCAAGCTTTTTTAATAATGCAATTTCTTCATTGCTTGTTACGGTTGGTGCGAGTTTTTTCTTCATGATCATTGGATTTGACATGATAACATCACGCCTGCCATTTATGCTCGCGCCCGTCATGGAGCAACTTTCTGTTTTTTCACATTTTGAATCAATGGCGCGCGGTGTGATTGATCTGCGCGATATCCTTTATTTTCTTTCAGTACTTTGTATATTTGGGAGTATCGCATATCTTCAGCTCCTCAAGATGTATATGGGGGATAAGGCAAAATTATTTAAAAAATATCAGCTCGGCATTGCTTTGTTTGTGGGATGTGCGGTGCTGGTGAATGTGGTCGGAGGAAGAATTCCCGGGCGCATTGATCTTACACAAAATCGCCTGTATACCATGAGCCCTTCGACTAAAAAAATATTAGCGGATCTGCCAGATATCGTTACTATTACACTCTATGTCTCTCAAGAATTACCAGCGCAACTTCAGCCTACACTTCGTGATGTTCGGGATATTATTAGAGACTATCAAACATTTGGGAAGGGAAATATTACCGTGTCTTCAAAAGATCCAAGTGCAAATCCCGCTGTTGCTCAAGAGGCACAGTCTATTGGTATAAGAGAAATGCAATTTAATACGGTAAGTAATGAAGAGTTTAAATTGAAAAATGGGTATGCAGGTATTGCTATATCGTATGCGGGAAAAAATGAAATCATTCCATTTGTGCAAGATACTTCTGATCTTGAATATCAGTTGACCAGTCTTATAAAAAAATTAACGGTAAAGCAAAAACCAAAGATCGCATTTTTGAGTGGGCATGGAGAGAAAAGTATTCAGAGTGATTATGCTACGCTCAATGCAGAGCTTGAAAAAGAATATCACGTAGAAGATCTTGCCTCTATAGATCCTAAATTCCCCGCTATTCCAGACGGAATTAAGACAATTATTATTGCGGGACCAACAAAGGAGATGCCAGTTGAAACGAAGACGGCGTTAAAGAATTATGTAGAAAAAAACGGCGGATCAGTGATGTTTTTGATTGATACTATGACTATTAGTCCGCAAACATTAAGCTCACAGGTAAACAAGCAGAGCTTTGCGGATACAGTAAAAGATCTGACTGGCGTGACTGTGCGTAATGATATTGTGTATGATCTTCGTTCAAATGAAACTATTAGTTTTAGCGGAGGTGGATCCACCCGGTATTTTTTGCCATATGCATTTTGGGTGCGCTCTGCTGCGCAAAAAAATACTCAGTCGCCTATCTTATCAAAAATCGCAAGCGTTGTACTGACATGGCCAAGCTCGTTGGAATTTCATGAAAAAGTTGTTTCAGATAAAGGATGGGACATTCAGACGCTTTTTGTAACAACAAAATACGCAGGCACGCAGTCTGAGAGCGGTTCATTATCTCCGCAAGAACAGCTTTCTCAAGAGAATCTAGGAGAAAAACGTTTAATAGTGAGCCTTACTCCAAAAAAAGATCAGCAGGTAGGAAAAGGTAGAATGGTTATTGTAGGGGATTCTGACTTTTTGGCAGATCAGTTTATGCAAAATTCTCCGGAAAATATTGGGCTTGGCATGGAGACACTTGCATGGCTGAGTCAGGAAGATTCCATAGCGGGAATTCGTATAAAACAAAAAGTTGAACAGAAACTTGCATTTGAAAATAAGACGCAGATGACGGCGGTGAAATATGGAAATACCACTGGTCCCGCAGTTCTCTTGGCTTTATTTGGAGTGTTTCGCTTGTTTCGCAGAAGTAGACTCCAAAAGAAAGTGTACACGTCAGAAATATAGTATATGAATAAAAAAACGATTAGTATTCTTGGTGGTGTATTTTTGGTCCTTCTCATAGGTGCCACATTTCCATTGTGGAAAAAATATCTACCAGTTCAGAAAAAATTCTCTGCAGTTTCCAGTGTCTTTAATTTTACTGATCTTTCTGAATCTAATACAGAAAAATTTACCATTCAAAAAGGTACAGATCAGAAGGTTTTTATAAAAAAGGGGAGCGATTGGTTTTTGAATGATAAAAAAGTGATATTTGAAAGCGTGAAATATTTTTTTGAGGGATTCCAAAAAGCAGAGACCAAAGAGCGCGTTGCGAAAAATCCCGAGAATCACAAAGAGCTGGGAGTAACTAAGGAAATAGGATATACTGTAACGTTTACTCAAAATGGAGGGAAAATAATCTCGTATATTGTTGGAAATAGTTCTACGGGAGAAACCACATATTATCTAAGAAAAGAAGACTTAAACGACGTATATCTCGTAAGCAGTACTGCATTTTATAAACTCTCTCAAGGTGTTGATCAATGGGCAGAAAAATTAAAAGAGGAGGCGAAGAAAGAAGAAGTCAAACAACCTATAGAAAAAAAGAAATAAAAAATCCCCCTATTTTTAGCGAGATATGTGTGTTATGATGAGTGTAAGAAAATTTTAGAAAAAAAGTAATACCGTACTATGCAAAAACCTCTTGTGCTCTACCATAAAAGCTGTCCAGATGGATTTGGTGGTGCGTGGGCTGCGTGGAAATTTTTTGGAGAGAAGGCGGAATATCTTGGATTGGAGCATCAAACCCCTTCACCCGTGTCATTTGAAGGGCGAGAGCTGTACTTCATAGATTTTTGCTATCCAGTTTCGGTCATGAAAAAGATTAAAAAGGTTGCGAAAAGCATTACGATTCTTGACCATCACGAAAGTCAGCAGGAAGCGATAAAGTTAGCATCAACCTATGTGTATGAGACAGATCATTCAGGATGTGTGATCGCGTGGAAGTATTTTTTTCCAAAGAAACCAGTACCACAGCTTTTGCTTGCCGTTGAAGATTCCGATCTTTTTCTTTTTAAACGTGCATTTACAAAAGAAATATCCGCATTTTTAGGTCTGTATGATCTTGATTTTTTTGTATGGTCAAAACTTGCCGCTGGATGTGAACAGAAGAAGAAGTACATATCATATATTCAACAAGGGAAAACTCTCTTGGCCGGAAAAAATAAGGAGATAGAAAAAATGATACTTCGTAATGCCGAGGAGATAGTACTGGATGGATATCGAGTTATTGTCGTTAACGCTTCAATGTATTATTCAGAAGCTGGTAATAAGATATATAAGCAATGGCCAGATGTTCCGTTTGCTGTTGTGTGGTATCATCGTGGAGGGAAGATACATGTATCACTTAGATCTGATTGTTCAATTGATGTTTCAAAAATTGCCCTAAAATATGGCGGAGGCGGTCATCCGGGAGCGGCGGGGTTTTCTTTTCCTTTTCGTGGGAAATTTCCATGGAAGCCAGTTGCTTCTCCTAAAATTTTAATTAAATAATCATCGTATGGATATACAACCGAAAAAAGTGCATACCACGCCGCAAGACTTTTTTTTGCATCTTTTCTCTATTATCGCACTCTACGTGAGCGCGGGAAGTTTTCTTACTATTGTTTTTCAGATTATAAACATCTACATTCCGGATATTTTGGATGCGACAAGGCCATATGGTATGCCGGGAGATATTGATTTTCGGATGACAACTCTGCGATCCTCTCTTTCACTGCTTATCATCTTTTTCCCTTCATATGTTGCAAGCTGTTGGTATTTGAATAGAATGTATATACGTATTCCAGAAAAACAACAACTATGGATTCGCCGCTGGCTTGTGTATTTTACATTATTTGTTGCCGCGCTTGTTATTCTTGGTGATCTTGTTTCATTGGTAAATAGCGCGTTAAATGGAGAAACACGACTTAGATTTTATCTGAAGGTTGTTGCGGTATTTTTTGTTGCCGGCTCAATATTCGGGTATTATTTATGGGATATTCGCAAGATACGTGCCCAGAAAAAAGAAATACAAAGCTCATAATATATGAAATATTTTTCAATAGCTATCGTCTCTGTTATAACCGGAGTGGTGGTTTTTACATTTTTCGTCATCGGCTCTCCCGTGGAGGTGCGGATGCGACAGCTTGATGCACAACGTATTTCAGATCTCGGAACGGTTCAGTATCAGATTATCTACTATTGGCAGACCAAAGAGGTGCTTCCGGATAAGCTTTCTGATCTTACTGACGCTATAAGTGGATTTCGCGCGCCGCGTGATCCAGAACGTGGCGTTGAATACGAGTATGAGAAAAAAGCAGATACAGGCTTTATGCTTTGCGCGACATTTTCTCGTGCATCTTCAGAAAAAAATAAGGAGGGCGTAAAATACTATCCTATGGATCCTTATTCTGCACGTCCCGTGATGGCGCCTACTCCTGAATTTATAAAAGGAGGAGTTGATACTGAATGGAATTGGATCCATGGCGTGGGTCGGTCATGTTTTGAGCGTAGTATAGATAAAGAACGGTATCCACCATTTAAGAAAAAAGATTAGTATATGGCAACGATAGATGATTTTTTAAAGATTGATTTGCGAGTGGGAAAAATTTTATCCGCTGAACGTGGTGAAAATTCTAAGAAATTATTAAAACTCGTAGTAGATATTGGTACAGAACAACGTCAAATTGTCGCGGGTATTGGAACCGCATATGCTCCGGAGGATATTGTAGGAAAAGAAATCGTTATTATTGCAAATCTTGAGCCGAGAATTATTATGGGTATTGAGAGTAATGGGATGGTCCTTGCTGCGGGTGACGGAGAGCCTGTGCTACTTTGTCCTCAAAGAGAAGTTACTCCGGGAAGCGTGGTACATTAATTCTTATGAAAAGAGAAGAGGCTCTATTGCAAGAAAAAAAACAGCGGGTTGTTCGTATTATTCGCGTACTTAAAAAAATATTTCCAGATGTACGCATGACACTTGAGTATTCAAATAACTGGCAACTTTTGGTTGCTGTTGTATTATCTGCACAGTGTACGGACAAGAGGGTCAATCAAGTGACAGAAAAGCTCTTTAAAAAATATAGAAGTATGAAAGATTATGCCTCTGCTCAACAATCTGATTTTGAAAAAGATATATATCCAACTGGGTTTTATAGAAATAAAGCAAAAAATATCTTAGCAGCTGCTAAGATGATACAAAAAGAATACGATGGAAAAATTCCGCAAACTATGAAAGATTTGCTCACTATACCCGGAGTTGGAAGAAAAACTGCGAATGTTATACTAGGAAATGCATTTGGGAAAACCGAAGGAATCGTAGTAGATACGCATGTTATGAGATTGAGTAAGAAGCTTGGATTGACAACTGCATTACGTCCGGATAGTATTGAACGTGATCTTATGAATACTGTCCCACGCAAAGATTGGATAGTTTTTTCTCACCTGCTCATTCATTATGGAAGGGCATACTGTCCGGCAAAAAAACATCATCATAGCGAGTGTCCACTGACGCATATTTAATTTATTTTGTAGAATACGGTATGTCATTTTTTGATAAGATTAAAGATCTTAAGCAGGCACGAGAAATTCAGGCGCAGTTAGGGAAAGAAAATGTTATTGGGGTTTCTTCAAATAGTTTTTTTAAAGTAACTATTGATGGAAATCAGAATGTTATTCGCGTGGAAATTGATGAAAAAGCAGTAGGAGATAAGCATCAATTAGAAAAATCAGCAAAAGAAGCATTTTCTCGCGCGCTTGATAGCCTCAAGAAACTTATGGTCTCAAAATTTTCGAGTATCATGAAATAATTCTCTTCAGAAAGAGATGACTTGACGTGAGGGTATGTATATAGTTACAATGTGTTTAGTTTAAACTATGGGAATACTTATACAATACATATCCCTATTTTTTGGCATCATACTTGTTGAAACATTACATATGAGTGTGTTTCAGTATGGACATATCGTGATTGCATTTCTCTTGTTTCTTGTATTTTTTTTCCGTCCACAACAGGCACTCGTATCCGCACTTATTATGGGAATTCTTGAAGATAGTGTTACTAGTCCATTTGGTTTCCATATGATTATATATCCGCTTATTTCTTTTGGTGGTATCGTTGTGTGTAGTGTCCTTTTGACAAATAAATCTTTTTTGGCATTTTTCTTGTTAGGTATGGGCGGATTTTTTACATATCAACTATTGGGGATACTATCGTTATTAACACATGATCTTATGCGACAAGAAATATTCTCTTTGCATGATTTTTTTTCTTTTACGTATGCGCGAGAGATTCTCTACGGATTTTTGATGCAAAGTGTGCTCCTTCTTTTTTTGTATGGTATTCAATATCGGCGTATTAAATTTTCACGTGCATATCTTATGTTTTCAGAATAATGAGAATATATGGGTAATGAACGATTTTTTATTCCAGAACATGATAGTGCACATAGTAAACTTGCAAATCAAGATAAGCGCGAATGGATAGAATCTTCATTCGATCATTTGCGAGGAAATGACTCTCAAGAATTTCTTGGTGTGTCTGTTTCTGGAAAAAATATAACACTTTTTTTTATATGCATCATCATAGGTATTGCGATGCTTTTTTTTCGTACGGCGTACATACAAATTGTAGAGGGAAAGGTGTTTTACTCTCTTGCGGAGCGAAATAAAATAAAAACGATTATATTGGCGGCGAGACGGGGAGTCATGTATGACAGAAATGGTGTGGTAATTGTTCACAATGAGCCAAGTTTTGCTCTTCAGGTTATTCCATCGGAACTTCCAAAAAATCATGAGGAGATAGATGAGATTTTTGAAAAACTTGCGTCTCTTCTTCGTATGCCACTTAATGATATTAAAAATAAGATAAAAGAATCCTTGGATCCATATCAGCCCGTATTTCTTGCTGAAAATATTGAGTATACGCCCGCACTTATTTTTGATTCAGCTACGGCAAATCTACCAGGTGTAAGTTTAGTCATTCGGGATCGCAGACGATATTCTTTTGACGACATGGAGAGTCTCTCTCATATTGTAGGATACACTGGAAAAATAAACGAAGAAGAACTTAAAAGTCATATGAATTACTTACAAAATGATTTTCTTGGTAAAGATGGACTTGAGGCGCAATATGAGACTGAACTTAGAGGAAAACATGGAAAAAAACAGATTGAAGTTGATGCGCTTGGAGATGAAAAAGAAATTATATCAGAAGAAAAACCACAAGATGGGAAAAATATCACTCTTGAATTAGATAGTCGTATACAAAAAAAAGCGCAAGAAATTCTTTCAAAAATTATGAAAGATATGCATAAAAAACGAGGTGTTATGATTGTTTCTGATCCGCGCACTGGTGGTATTCTTGCAATGGTAAGCTTGCCAACATATGACGGAAATGCATTTGCGCGCGGCATTTCAAAAGACGAGTATCAGGCACTTCTTGATGATCCGGATAAACCTCTTTTTCATAGAGCAATTCGTGGAGAGTATCCCTCTGGTTCAACAATAAAACCAGCAATTGCGGCTGCAGGTCTTGACGCGAAAATTATTACAAAAGAAACAACAGTATTAAGTACTGGCGGAATCCATATCGGTTCATGGTTTTTTCCAGATTGGAAAAGTGGTGGACATGGACGAACGAACGTGATAAAAGCAATCGCGGAATCTGTGAACTCATTTTTTTACGTGGTTGGTGGTGGATATGGTGATCGGCAAGGATTGGGCATCGGACGTCTTGCCTCATATCTGGCAACGTTTGGATTTGGTGCGCGTACTGGTATAGATCTTCCCTATGAACGTGTTGGATTTATTCCTACACCAGAGTGGAAAAAAGAGGTTAAAAAAGAGCCATGGTATATTGGCGATACATATCACGTGTCTATTGGACAAGGAGATCTCTTGGTAACGCCACTTCAGATGAATGATATGACCTCATATTTTGCAAATGGAGGAAAAAATTATCGCCCGCGTATTGTGAGCACTGTGGGTGACAAAAAAGTGAGTCAAGAAATTTTTCGTGAAGGAATTGTCAGTAGAGAGAGCGTAGATCTTGTTCGTGAAGGAATGCGAAAGACCGTTCAAGCCGGGAGTGGGCGACGATTAAATGCACTTTCCGTTGCCGTTGCTGGAAAAACTGGGACGGCGCAATGGGGCAATGGAAAACCGCCACATGCGTGGTTTATTGGATGGGCGCCGTTTGATAATCCTAGTATTGTTTTGACCGTTCTCGTTGAGGAAGGTGAAGAGGGAAGCAGAAGTGGTGTAGCCGTGGCATACGAATTTTTGAAATGGTATTTTGGAGAGTATACGCTTGATCATGCAAAAAAATGACAAAAGTTTCTTGACAGATAGATAGAACAGTTGGTATTCTTATTGTTCATCAGTATGGTATCTCTTTACAGAATATTATCCACAAATATTGTCTTGACGGTATGTATTTTTGTGCGTATAATGCACCACTACTGGTAGATAGAAAGGACTTATTCGTAATGCATTCGTTTGTATGTCACAGTATTTTACTAAAGAGGGATTTGAACGACTCAAACAAGAACTTCATAGAATGAAAACTGTTGCTCGAAAGGTGGTGGTTGAACGTATCGCAGAGGCAAAAGAGCTTGGAGATTTACGAGAAAATGCAGAATATGCAGAGGCGAAAGATGACCAAGCATTGCTTGAGGCAAAAATATCTGAATACGAATATTCGTTTAAAAATGCCGTTATTATTGACGATACTTTATCTCATTCAGAAATGACAAGTGTGCGAATTGGTGCGACCGTTACGGTTCAGTATGATAGTCAGGTGGCAAGTTATCAAATTGTTGGTAGCGAAGAGGCGGATCCTGTCGCACGAAGAATCTCCAATGAGTCTCCTTTAGGAAGAGCATTCCTTGGAAAATCTATTGGAGAAAAAGTTATGGTGAAGGTACCGCGTGGTGAATTTGAGTATGTGATTGTAGATATTAAATAGTTTGTACGTATCAGAATAGAGTAAAATCCTGCTTGTTGCAGGATTTTGACGTTTATAGATTTTTTTAGTATACTTATAAGACCTTTTTTACAATAATTCTTTTATATATGGAACACTCTGATGAACGAGATATACGAATTAAAAAAGCTGAAATGCTCATTGCAAAAGGCATTGATCCATATCCAAATACTACGCAACGAACCCATACTTGTTCTGCGGCAACAACTCTTTTTGAGGAGATATCTGAAAGTCATAGTCAGGTGACACTTGCAGGTCGCGTACGCAGTATTCGCCGTCATGGCGGATCTACATTTTGTGTTGTTGAAGATGGTAGTGGTCAATTCCAAATTTTTCTTAAACGTGACACGCTTGGAGATGAACAGTACATGCAGATAAAAGATTTCTTGGATATGGGAGATTTTTTAGAGGTTTCAGGAACATTTTTTTTAACAAAAACAGAGGAGAAAACATTAGAGGCGACCTCCATACGTATATTGGTAAAATCATTTTTGCCTTTGCCCGAACAATGGCACGGATTGTCTGATGTTGAGATTCGGTATAGACGCAGGTATCTTGATTTGCTCGCCAATGAATCAGTGCGAGATATTTTTCAAAAGCGTGCATCTATCGTTCGTGCATTGCGTGAATTTCTTGAAGAAAATGAATTTTTGGAAGTTGAAACACCAATATTGCAGTCTATTCCCGGCGGTGCTTTGGCTCGCCCCTTCATGACTCATCACCACGCGCTTGATGAAGATATGTATTTACGCATTGCTCCTGAACTTTTTTTAAAACGTTTGATTGTTGGTGGGTTTGAAAGAGTATTTGAGTTTGCGCGGTGTTTTAGAAATGAAGGTATAGATTATGCCCATAATCCTGAATTTACGCAATTAGAGGGGTATATGGCATATGCGGACTATCATGTACTCATGGATATGCTGGAGCGTATGCTTTCTGCAGTAGTAAGACGTGTGTACAAAGAACCGTTTTTCGAATATAACGGTGTGCGTATTGATATGGCATCACCATTTCAGAGAAAAACATTTCGTACTATTGTGCGTGAGATTACTAATATAGATATTGAGACGTGTACGCCAGATGAGCTCAAAAAACGTACTCTCGCATGTGGCATTGATGTAAAGGAAACAGATACATACACGCACGTATTGGACCTCTTATTTAAGAAGGCGGTAAAAAATATTGTTCAACCTACTTTTATCATTGATGCTCCCGTAGATCTTCTTCCACTTGCAAAAAAGAAAAAAGATCATCCACAGGTTGTTGAGAGCGTTCAACTCATTGTTGCTGGCGCAGAACTTTTGAAAGGTTTTTCTGAATTAAATGATCCTGTTGATCAGGGACAGCGATTTTTAGATCAACAAAAACAGAGAGAACAGGGAGATGAAGAGGCACATTGGATAGATGAAGAATATGTGACGGCGCTTGAGTATGGTCTTCCGCCAACTGCAGGCTTTGGCATAGGTATAGATAGACTTACTGCTCTTCTTACAAATAGTCATTCGCTTAAAGAAGTGATTTTTTTTCCAACTCTTCGATCAAAAAACAATGAAAATTAAAAATAAAACCACCGTTCTCGCTTTTGGCACCTTTGATCTTCTTCATCCTGGACACATCGCATATTTAACATACGCAAAAGAACAGGGAAATAGACTGGTTGTGATCATTGCTCGTACTATTTCTGTAAAGAAAGCAAAGGGTATTGAGCCACTCTTTTCAGAAAAAGACCGACAATATATGGTCTCAGCTCTAAGGGTTGTTGATAAGGCGATATTAGGAGATACTGTAGATCATTATAAGAGCATAGAGAGGGTGCGACCAGATATTATATGTTTAGGATATGACCATAGAATAATAGCTAATGACATTCGTAAAGAATTAAAGAAGAGAAATATCTATGTTGATAAGATTGTTAGAACAAAAAAATATAATGAGAAAAAATATAAATCTTCACTTCTTAAGAAAAAAATTCAAACATTAATGTAAGATGCTATGTTGGATATAAAAATAATTCGTGAAAATCCAGATCTCATTAGAAAAGAACTCATACACCGCGGATTAAAATTTGATGTTGATGCATTTTTTACGCTTGAGGAAAATCGTCGTAAACATATTGCGAAACTTGATATTCTTCGAGCGGAACAAAACACCGCGAGCGATGCCATCCGTGCGTTAGATGGAAAAGAACGAGAAACGGAAATTAAGCGTATGCGTAATATAAAAGAACGCATACATGTATTAGAGAAAGAAGCTTCAATTTTGGAAGAAGCATATGACATACAACTCATGCAACTTCCGAATATATCCCATGAAAGTACTCCTATCGGCCCAAATGAAAGTGGTAATATACAGGTGAGGACATGGGGTAAAAAACCGTTATTTGATTTTATAGCCAAGGAACATTATGAAATAGAGTCTGTTTCGCCACTTATGGATTTTGAGCGAGGTGCAAAAATTTCCGGAAGCAGATTCTGGTATCTTAAGGGAGCGCTGGCACAGCTTGACATGGCGCTTATGCATTATGCGTTTGATTTTTATGCAAAAAAGGGTTTTATTCCCATGATAACACCAATGCTGGTTCGTGAAGAAGCTATGGTAGGAACTGGATTTTTTCCTGCAGAAAAAAATGAAATATATTCTGTAAACCAAGATGAAGATACGTTATTTCTTACTGGAACCGCAGAAGTATCATTGGCGGGGTATCATATGGACGAGGTCATAGATCTTTCGGCCGGACCATTAAAATATATGGGGTATGCTAGTTGTTTTCGGCGTGAGGCTGGAACATATGGAAAAGATATGAAGGGTATATTACGCGGTCATCAATTTAATAAAGTAGAGATGTTTATTTTTTGTACGCCAAAAGATTCTTGGGATATGCATGAATTTCTCCTTCAATGTTCTGAAGATTTTATGCAATCGCTGAATCTTCATTACCAAGTACTCAATATGTGTACCGGTGATATTGGTGCGCCAAATGCAAAAAAATACGATATAGAAGCATGGATGCCGGGTCAAGACAGATATCGCGAAACCGCGTCTTGTAGCAATGATACAGATTTTCAGGCGCGCAGACTGAATACAAAATATCACGGTGAAGACGGTAAAAAACAATTTGTCCATACGTTAAATAACACCGCATGTGCCGATCTACGGATCATGATTGCAATTATTGAAAATTATCAACAGAAAGATGGATCTGTCAGTATTCCTGAAGTATTGCGTCCATATTGCGGATTTGATCGTATCTCTGCATGAAAATATTTTCTCGTACATCTTTTTCTCGCGGTATACCAGATCGTAGAAAACGACGAGCACAGCAAAAAGCAAGGAAATCAGTCAGGTTACTTTTAGTGTGTATTGGCGTTCCCGCGATATTTGCATGTGTAGTGTTTTTCCTTTTTTTCTCTCGATTTTTTGCCATTGAGCGTATTAATGTTGCATCGGATGGCGGTATAGACTCTCAAGATGTTCGTGCCGTTCTTTTTAAGAAAATGGATGAGCGTAGATTTCTTTTTGCCCAAAATGGAAATATATTTTTATTTAATACCGAATCAGCAGTGGAATCTCTAAAAAATTTCTTTGCAGTTGATGCCGTCTCACTTCAACGTCAGTTTCCGAGAACATTGGAGGTGAAGATATCAGGAAAACCATTTGCCGCGCTCTGGTGTACTATAGGCGTATGTTACACACTCTATACAGATGGAAAAATATCACAGCAGGTTGATGTGGTCACTATGGGAGTTGATATATCAAAATTGCCAGTATCTTTTCATACTACGAGTACTTTATCAGTACGACAAGAAAAAAAAACGGAAAAAAATCCATTTGAAATCCCCTTATTTATTGATGAGAGAAATGATCCCTTACCAAAAGATCATTCTCCGCTTATTTCTCCGGCTGCCCTTGGCGTGGCGCGTGATATTGTGAGGCAACTTAGCGAAAAAGGAATCAAAATTGTGAATATCAAAACGCACAACCAATCCGCTGATACTACTGCCATAACAGAAGAAGGATGGGATATTCTTTTTACGCCTTTTGAAGATGCGTCTTCGCAAATAGAAAATCTTCAGACGGTACTGGATACAAAAATAAAAAATAATAGAAAGAAGCTTCGGTATATAGATGTGCGTTTTCAAAATCACATATATTATACATTTCGTTGAGGTTAGAGATAGATGAAACCCGTATGAAAACAATCGCAATAGATATACGCCCACTTCTTGCAGGTATTGGGGGTGTTCCGGAATATACACGACAAATTGTTACGCATTTAGTGCGAAATCATCCTGAATATTTTTATATTTTCTTTCTTAATTCTTTTCGTAGTGTTCAAAACGAATCTTTTTTTTCCGCTCCAAATACTGCGCGGGTCTTTTTTCAGTGTCCAAGCAAGATATTTAATGCGTCACTTTTTTCTTTTGGATTACCACATATTGATATACTTATCCAAAAACATTTTGGGAAACGCATAGATCTTTTTTTTGCTCCTAATATTGATTTTTTTAGTTTTTCGGGAAAAATTCCTACCGTCGTGACTATTCATGATGTAACCTTTGATTTATATCAAGAATGTTTTTCAATGAAACAGCGTCTTTGGCATCATATGGTAGATCCCAGCCGTATTTTTCGTACAGTTACAAAATGTATAGCGGTATCAGAACATACAAAGAAAGATATAGTGCGTCTCTATGGTAGCGATGCTGAAAAAATTCATGTTATACCTCTTGGCATCGATCCTCTTTTTTTTCAGAAACCGACACAGTTACAAGAAAATTTCACTGGTATTTCAGGAAAATATATACTTGCGCTTGGCGCGCGTGATCAGCGAAAGAATGCGCTTCATGTTATCCGAGCATACAGTGAGGCACGAAGTAGGGCACCACTGATGGCACAATGTAAGCTTGTTATACTAGGGGGGGCGTATCCATTGTCCTCTCTACGCTCTGCAGTAGATATGTATGGAATTTCTGATTCAGTTTTTTTTCTTGACTCTGTTTCTACGGATACGTTGCGTATTCTTTTTTCTCGTGCGAGAGTGTTTGTGTATCCTAGTTTGTACGAAGGATTTGGACTGCCTCCAATTGAGGCGATGGCATGTGGAACACCAGTTATTGTTGCTGGACATTCTAGTCTCTCTGAAGTTTCAGGCGATGGGGCATATTGTGTAGATGCTCATCATACCACCTCATTGAGTCGCGCACTTATCGCCTGTACGCTTGATAAACGTGTTCGCAGATATTATATTGAAAAGGGACGCATCTGTTCACAAAAATTTTCATGGGATGTTTCGGCTAAAAAAACAGTAGAATTATTTTCCCAGTTGGTATGATTATTGGTATTGATGCTCGTATGTTCCAAGAGGGGCTTGGTATCGGGCGATATATAGAACAACTTTTGAAACATCTTGAGGTACTTGATACAAACAATGAGTATCGTATTTTTTTGCGTAAAAAAAATTTTAACGCGTATCAGCCTAAAAATCCACGGTTTAAAAAAATTCTGACAGATTATCATTGGTATTCGTTTGGAGAACAATTTTTTTTCCCCTTTCTTCTTGTATGGCATCGCATTGATTGTATGCATTTCCCTCATTTTAATGTACCTTTTTTATATCCAAAAAAGTATGTTGTCACAATTCATGATCTTATTCTCATAAAATTTCCACTTTCCGCATCAAGCGCTGCGACGTCACATCATCCTATTATTCATAAAATAAAATATTTCGCATATCGCCGCATTATTTCACTCGCAATGAGACGTGCGAAAAAAATTATTACTATTTCTGAATATGTAAAAAAAGATATTATCTCGTATCTTCATATACTCCCTGAAAAAATTCATGTTATCTATGAAGCTGGAGATGCAACGCATATCTGCGATACAAGCGTCTCTCTTCCTGTCTCTGTCAAAAAGCCGTACATACTGTATACTGGAAATGCATATCCGCACAAAAATATTGAGGGGCTTTTGCAGGCGTTTTTGCAACTCTCTTCTGATAAGACGCCCATATATCCCATACTCTGCGGCCAGGAAGACTTTTTCTTTCAGCAGGTAGTTGCTCGTATTCGTGAGCTCAATATGACAAGATATGTACAACATCTTGGATTTGTCCCAGAGAGTACATTGTGTCAGCTATACCGTCATGCGGTTGCCTGTGTTATTCCCTCGTTTGAAGAGGGATTTGGATTACCTGCGCTTGAGGCGATGGCTCATAATACGCCAGTTATTGTTTCAGATAGTACATGTTTTCAAGAAATACTTTCAGACGCCGCATTATATGTAGACCCCGCTTCTCCGCGTGCGATTGCAGACGCAATACGAAATTTGATGTGCGACGGTACACTTCAAAATCGCTTGCGTGAACGTGGCCGTCTGTGCTCTTTACGGTATTCATGGAATCGTACCGCTCAACAGACCTATGATTTGTATATCTCCGTATGAAAAAAATACTTAACATTTTTGTTTTTCTTGTTCCCATACTGCAAGTGGTGTTATTCCAATGTGCTCTTTTTTTTAGTGCCTACTTTGTGTATTTTATTGTAGGTGCATTTTTTATGACTGATATTTTTTTGTATCTTTTAATTCCAAAAAAAACGGAAAAACGTAAAATATTTATCATCTCTTTCCCTCCGCTTGCGCTTCTTCTTGCGACAAGTGCTATGCTTTTTTTCCTTGAAGGACATCAGGCGCAATTACTTGTTGTAGCTTTGCATGCAATCCTTCAGATACTCTATGCCATACGGATGCATCGTTTTCTTTTTAAAGAAGGATATCCGGAGATATTTTTTAACGAAACGGTCTCGGTAGTATTATTGGTAAGTTATTTCTTTTTTTCTTTTTCGTTTTATGCGCTTGTCTACTTTCTTGAAATCCCTATTTGGTATATCATAGCTCCCTTTTTACTGCTGACGTTTCTTTTCTTTATGGTTCATCTATGGATACGTGGACATACAATAAGAAAACATGTACTGGTGCTCATAGTATTTACCGTTCTTATTATGGAGGCGATGCTTGTCATACGATGGCTTCCAAGTTTGTATCATGTAAATGCCTTTTTTATTACTGTACTTTATTTTGTTATTATTTCAGTAGGATGTGAATCTCTTCAAAAAGAAATATCTCTGGCACAAAAAATACTCACTGTTATTCTTTCTCTTGGTATGGTAGTATTACTTATGACAACCGCTCAATGGCGGTGAACGGTGTAATTTATTAATGTCGTGTATGCAAAAAAAATATCCAAAGTTTTTTTCTACCCTTAGAATTGTTCTTGCGGTTGTGTTTATTGGGGTTATAGGAACTATTGCGGGAATTCTTGGGGGACTCATAAGTCCGCAGGTATTTTTGCCGGAAGATATTATTCAGTTGCGACCTATTGTATTTGAAGATAAAACAGCTCAACGCAAGAGTGAGAAAGAAATTGATGTTTCAGATATTGTGCATACAATTGCACCGAGCATAGGGGAGCTTTATCGCATTTCTTTAAAAAATAATGCACAAGGCTTGGGTACAGATATATCTCCATTTGCAAAAGATTTTTTAGCATATGCGCTTGTGGGTACTGCTGATGGCTGGATTCTTTTACCGCCCTCTGTCGCGCATACCCATACGGGAGATATTCGTTTTGTTGATAGTGAAAAACGTATTTTTCAGATTGAAACACGTATACCAGATCCGGCAACAGGTTTACAATATGCGAAATTGATTCTTCCTCGTGATACTGCGCTTAAGCCAGTACAGTTTGACACAACGACTGACATTGGTGTATCAAGGCGTGTGTACGAGCTTTTAAATGCGCGAACAAGTATTCCGTTTGATCTTACTCCGCTTGGGTATCCTCTTGCAGAAGAACTTTCCGATACTGTACAATCTCCATCAATTTTTAAGAAACGATTTAATGCTTCGCAAAAATTTTCAAGTGAGGGGATGCCATTTGTTACGGAAAAAAAGGAAGTTATCGGTCTTGCGACTGGTGAAGGCATTCTTCCTATGGCGTACGTGCAAGATTCGTTTACACAGTTGCTTAGAACAAAAAAAATTACACGTCCTACGATTGCTCTTCAATATATTGATCTTTCGTTATTTCCAATTGGATTTTCAATGGAGGGTCATGGATTGGTAAAAAACGGTGCATATATTATTGCACAAAAACGACCAACTGTATTATCAGGTCCCATGGGGAATGTTTCTCTTGTACAGGGAGATATTGTTATGAGTATAAACAATGAGGTACTTGATACCTCGCATAATTTTTCTGAGATAGTTCAACAATATAAAAAAGGTGATGTTGTTACATTGGAATATCTCCACGCGGGAGAAAAAAAGATTGCGCAGGTAACGCTTCAATAAGATACATAATATATAACGTATACTGTATGACAAGCGGAGATATTCTTTCTCTCGTAGGGGCACTCGCTATTGTTTTCCTTACGGGTTTTCTCTGTATGACATTATATTATGCCGTACTTATTCTTCGGAGAGTACATCGTACATTAAATAGTGCAGAAGAAAAAATAGACTCCTTATTTGATTCATGGAAAGAATTGCATGCTCGTTTTTTGGGTCTTAAAACATCTCTTGATCTCATTGCAAGCGGATGTAAAGCTGCTCTTTCCTTATACCAACGACGCATAGTGAAAGACATGAGCGATACGGACGATGAAGAAAAAAAATCTTCATCAAAACGGAAGGATAAGAAAAATACATGAAATTCGTCAATCTCCACGTTCACAGCCATTACAGTCTATTGGATGGACTCTCAAAATTTCATGAATTTGTAGGGCATGCCAAAGAAGTTGGTATGCCCGCGTTAGCATTGACAGACCATGGCTCGCTCTATGGTGCTATTGAGTTTTATCAAACATGCAAAGCTGCAGGGATTAAACCTATTATTGGCGTAGAAACATACTTTACATCACGAGGAAGACACAAAAAAAATAGTAAAGAAGATGACGAACGATTCCATCTATTGTTACTCGCAAAGAATTTTGTTGGATATAAAAATCTTATAAAACTTGTTACAGCTTCGCATCTTGAGGGATTTTATTATAAACCGCGGGTAGATTTTGAGCTTTTAGGACAGTACCATGAGGGAATTATAGCATCATCAGCATGTATCAATGGTCAGATAGGTCAGGCGATACTACGAGGAAGGGATTCTGATGCTGTTTTAAAGCAATATTATACTATCTTTGGAAAAGATTTTTATCTTGAACTCCAACATCATCCAAGTCTTTCAGAGCAACAGATTATTAATCAGGGGCTTTTAAGGCTTTCAAAAAAACACAACATTCCTCTTATCGCAACAAGCGACTCGCATTATTTTCGTCCAGAGGATGCTGATGCGCACGACGTACTTCTTTGTTTGCAGACGAAAAAAGAAAAAAAAGATCCCAATCGTCTCTGTATGCTTGGTGAGGATTTTGCGTTTGTCAATTGGCAGCGCACTGTGGATGCTTTTTATAAGGATACTCCCGAAGCGATAGAAAACACATGCATGATTGCAGACCAGTGCGATATTGAAATTCCCATGGGGAAAACAATTTTACCGCGTTATGATCTTCCAACAGAGGTGACCTCTGAATCACACTTGCGAGCGCTTTGTGATGTTGGTGTTGAATATAGATATGGATCAGAGGGAAAACAAAACAAAGAGGTCCAAGACAGACTTTCCTATGAGCTTGATGTCATTCTTTCATCTGGGTTTTCAGCATATTTTCTTATCGTGCAAGATTTTGTTAATTGGGCAAAAAAACAGGGGATTGTCGTTGGTCCCGGGCGTGGAAGTGCCGCGGGAAGTCTGGTAGCCTATGTATTAAATATTACTAACATTGACCCATTGAAATACGACTTACTTTTTGAGCGTTTTTTAAATCCGGCGCGCGTCTCAATGCCAGATATTGATCTTGATTTCGCAGATATCAGACGCGACGAGGTTCTTGGGTATGTAGAAGAAAAATATGGGAAAGATCACGTTGCTCGTATTATTACATTTGGAACTATGGCGGCACGTGTCTCTGTACGTGATGTAGGTAGAGTCTTGAGCGTTCCATATACTTTTTGTGATACTCTTGCAAAGGCGATTCCTATGAATATGGGACTTTCTGAAGCTCTTGAAAAAGTTCCAGAATTTCGCGCACTGTATGATACTCATGAACAGGCGCGTCAAATTATTGATATTGCTAAAAGGCTTGAAGGAGTATCTCGCCATACATCCATGCATGCGTGTGGTGTTGTCATTACTGAAGAGCCAGTTTCTTCATACGCGCCATGTCAATATGTCTCTCCTGATGATAAGACGATAGTAACCCAGTATTCGCTCCATCCCATTGAGGACCTTGGGCTTTTAAAAATTGATTTTTTAGGATTAAGCAATTTAACTGTTTTGGAAAATGCTCGGAATTTTGTAAAAAAAACACGAGATATTGAGGTAAATTTTGATACTATTCCCTTTGATGACAAAAAAACATACACACTTTTGCGCGAAGGCAAGACTACCGGTGTATTTCAGCTGGAGAGTGGTGGAATGAAGCGATATTTAAAAATGCTCAAACCAACAGAATTAGAAGATATTATCGCTATGGTTGCGCTGTATCGCCCCGGACCTATGGATCTTATTCCTGATTATATTGCCGGAAAACATGGAAAAAAGATTCCTACGTATCTTCATGAAAAACTTCGTCCTATTCTTGAAAAAACAAACGGAGTCGCGGTATATCAAGAACAGCTCATGAAAATAGCGCAGGAACTCGCAGGATTTACACTTGGCGAGGCGGATCTTTTGCGAAAAGCGGTAGGAAAAAAGATTGCAAAACTTCTTAAAGAACAAAAAGAAAAATTTATTAAAGGATGTATAAAGAACGGTGTATCAAAGTCTGCTGCTGAAAAAGTATTTGAGTTTATTGAACCATTTGCCGGATATGGATTTAATCGTTCTCATGCGGCGTGTTATGCGGTCATCGCCTACCATACCGCCTTTATGAAGGCACATTATCCTGCAGAATTTATGGCGGCGCTTCTTACTTCCGATCAGCATAATATAGACCGTATTGCCGTTGAAGTTGAAGAGTGCAGACAAATGAACATAGAGGTAT
>JGI1358J11329_10000369_pt1 | contig 41016 bp, 31 predicted proteins | sample Subgroupgradi54m_FD_11329 | JGI IMG/M metagenome (IMG submission 11329)
CCCTCCCCGCAGGACCTCTTCGATCCCTAGCGAGGCCCGGCGGCCTTTCAAATCCACCAGGTCCACCGTGAAGCTCTCTCCCCCCTGCTCGCCCCGCACCTTGAACTCCAGCACGGAGAACTTCCGCATGTCCTGCCCCACGCGGGTCTTCCACCGGGCCGCGCCGTCCCCCTTTTCGAAATGGACCTTCAGCACGCGGCTCTGCTTAGGCGAGATCTGCGGCGGCAGGAACTCCATCTCCATTTTCGAGGTGCCCTCCGGCTCGACTTGGATCGGCCCCCCGATCGAGTTCATCTCCCCCACCTCGAAATCGGCGACCAGCACCTGCTCCCTGCGGCCGAACAGCGTGCCGGTCGGCTTCACGGAGGTGTAGAACATCAGCAGGAGCGGCATCAGCGTGAGGACCAGCATCAGCGTAAGGATGGAGACCGACAGCGTGATCATGAACCGTTCTCTCACGACCCTATCTCCTCAAGTTGCCGGCCGGGCCGCCCTCTTTCGCCCCACCCGGGGGTCGGGGCCGAACACACCTCGCAGCCGGGCCGCCCTCGCTCCGGGTCGGCCGCCTGCGCACCGCTCGCGACGACCCAGCGTGTCGTCGCTTCGCTCGGCGCTCGGCCTTCGCTCTCCCGCATCTCTAAACCAAACCACAGAGGAAGCGGGAACCCTGCCCGCTCCGGCCTCGCGACGTGCGCTGGCGGCCATCCCCGAAGCGGGGCTTGGCCCAGCCGTGCGGCGTATTCCGCCCCGCCCGGGGGGAGGGGTGAACGAGCGTTGACGGACTCGGCGGTGGCCGTAGGCCAGGGGCGCGCAGGACCGAGCGTCGTGGAAACGGAGCCGAGCTCCTTTAGGACTTTGTTTAGCGTCGCGAGAGCTCCGAGGCTCCACAGCGAGGGCCGAGCACCCCAGCCGAGGCCGGACAGCGAGAGAATCCCCTTCCCCCGGGTGGGGCGGAGGAGCGCGTTCACAACTTCTCCTCGACGCGGAAGGCCTTGACCTGGAAATAAGAGAGCATCATCGTCACCACGAACAGGATGTAGCCGACCGCCGCCGCGTGCCCCATGTCAAACCGCTGGAAGCCGGTCTTGTAGAGGTACCACACCACCGTCGAGGTGGCGCCCAGCGGCCCGCCCTGCGTCAGCGCGAAGATCTCCGGAAAGACCTGCAGGGCCCGGATCGTGTTGATCACGGTGGCCAGCAGGAGGATGGGCTTAAGCTGAGGCAGGGTGATGTAGCGGAACTTCTGCCAGTCGTTGGCGCCGTCGATGGAGGCCGCTTCGTACAGCTCGGCCGGGATCGTCTGGAGCCCCGCCAGGAACAGCACCATGTAGTAGCCGAAACTGGACCAAATGTTCATCCCCATGATGGCCGTCAGGGCCCAGCGGGTGTTCAACAGCCAGGAGGGATCCGGCACCGGCAGGTGGAACCACTCGAGCACCCGGTTCACCAACCCGTCCTGCGCGTAGAGGTAGGAGAAGATCATGCAGATCACGATCACCGAGGTGGCCACCGGCAGGAACAGCCCCGCTTGGTAGAGCCGCTTGAACGGGATCCGGGTGTTGATGAGCACCGCGGCGAACATCGCCAGCGCCATCGTGGGCGGGATGGTGCCCAGCGTGAAGATCAGCGTGTTCCACATGGCCTGCAGGAAGTCCGGCTCCTGAAGCACCTCCCAGAAATTGCGGAACCCGACGAATGAGATCTCGGAGCTCAGCAGGTTGTACCGGGAGAAACTCAGCACGAAGGAGTGCAGGAGCGGGATCAAGCTGAAGGCCAGAAAGATCGTCAGCCAGGGGGAGATGAACAGGTAGCTCGTCAAGACGCCCGGGAGCCGGAACCTCGCCCCGCGGGCGGCGGAGCGCCGGCGGCGAAGGACCATGCTCCCCGCCGCCAACACCCCCAGCACGATCAAGAAGCCGGCGAACACCAGCGTATCGCTGAAGCGGCCCTTGACCTCCGGCGTCTGGATGATCCGGTTGATCTCCGCGGTGGTTTGCTTCAGGGCCTGTTCGGGGTCCCTGTCCTTCAGCAGGACCTCTTCGATCGCTTGGGTGATCTTCTCCTGCATCGGCCCCCAGCCGGGATGGCCGGGGGGCGCCACCGAGTACCGGAGCTGCTCGAAAACCGCCTTTTGCTCCGGGTGGTTTCGGTAGTAAGGGTGCTCGGCCGCGGAAATCACCGTCGGGATGATGTTGCGCTGGGCCTCGACGATGGCCATCGCCTGCTCCTCCTCGGCCAGGAAGCTGACCAGCTTGAGCGCTTGCTCCCGGTGGCGGGTGCTCTTGGGGACCACCAGCACCTCGCCGCCGGCGAACGAGGCCGGCGTCCCGTGCCCCTCGCGCGGCCGGGGGATCAGCCCCACGCCGTAGTTGAGCGTGGGGTTCAAGCGAGGGATGCCGGCAAAGTTCCACGTGCCCGAAAGCTGGATTCCGATCCGCCCTTCGGCGAACAGCTGGTTCACCTGCTCCTGCCTCTGGACCAGCGCGTAGGGTTTGAGCGACTTGTAGAATTTGAGCGCCTCCACCACCGGCGGCTGGTCCAGCAGGCAGCGGGTCCATTCCTTGTCCAGGACCTCGCCGCCGTTGCCCCAGGCAAACGGAAGAAACTCCTGCCAGGGGGCGTACGCCTCGCCGACGTGGAGGCCGATGCCGTAGATGCTGGGGTCCAGGGCGTCCACCGCTTTGACGGCTTCGAGCAGTTCCTTCCAGGTGGCCGGCGGCCGGTCGGGGTTCAGGCCGGCCTTGGCGAACAGCTCCCGGTTGTAAAAGAGGATGCGGGTGCCGGCCAGCCAGGGCATCCCATACACCCGGTCCTTGTAGGTCACGGTGTCCCACAGCAGGTACCGGTCCCTCAGCGGGGCCAGGTCCTCGGTCAAATCCCGGAGCACGCCGGAGGAGGAGAACTGCGGGACCCAGTCGGTCCCCAACTCGATGACGTCGGGCGGGTTGCCGGCCGCGATGGAGGTGATGATCTTATCGAGCCCGTAGTCCCAGGAGAGCTGTTGGAACCGGACGTGGATGCCTGGGTTCCGGCGCTCGAACCGGTCGAGCAGGGACCGCATCAGCTCCTCGCTCACCGACAGCTCCCAGAACTCCAGGGTCACCGCTTCAGCGGCAAAAACAGGGACGGGCCGGAACAGCAGCAACGGGAGGGATAGCAGGGAAAGTGCGCCAACCAAAAATGGCCTTTTCATCGCAAGGGCGTTAGCATACCATAATATCCTCCATGAAACCTCAGTTGCTGGTTGCCTGCGATTTCGACGGGACGGTCACCCGCCAAGACACCCTGGTGGAGATCCTCAACCGGTTCGGCTCACCCGGCTGGACCAGCGTGCAGGACCAGGTCGTCTCCGGAGCGGTCTCGATCCGCGAGGGGCTCCAATCCGAGATGGGATCCGTGCGGGCCAGCCGGCGGGAGATCGAGGGCCTGTTGGCCGAACGGATCCGGCTGGATCCCACGTTCCCCCCTTTCCTGGACTTGATGCGCCGCAGGGGCATCCCCGTCGTGCTGATCACCGGCGGGTTTGACCTCTGCGTCGAGACGGTCATGGCGCAGTCCGGGCTCTGGCCGGTCCCGTTCCTGGCCAACCGGCTCCGGCCCTCCGAAGGAGGATGGCAGGTGGATTTCCCCTATCCTTCCCTCACCTGCTCCACCTGCGGGCACTGCAAGGGGGACCCGGTCCGGAACTGGCGCGCGCAGGGATACACCACGGTGTTCGTGGGCAACGGCGTCACCGACCGCTGCGCCGCCATGGCCGCCAGCGCCACCTTTGCCAAAGAGGAACTGGAACTGTGGTGCCGCCGGGAAGGGATCCCGGCGGTCCCCTTCAAAGATTTCGACGACATCCAAAAGGAGCTGGAGAAACGGGAATGGATATGAAGAGATCGCTTCGCTCCGCCGCGGCGGGACTCGCCCTGACGGCGGCATTTTCGCTCACGCCGGCCTTCGGATCGGTCAAGCAGGAGGTCTACGTCACCGGCCATGTCCAACCGTTCGGAGGATACTCCTTCACCGAGGCGGTTTCCTTCGAGGTCACGGTCCCCGGCGAGCAGGAGATCGGGCGGATCGTCGTGGACGGGCTGTACAACGGGGAGTACCCCTGGATCATGCGCTGTTACACGGACAACCTTCATTTCTCCGGCATTACCGGATCGGTGCGCCCCCCGAACTCGGCCGGCCTGGTCTCCAAGGACGGGCTCTACGTGATCCCGCTGTTCATCCACTCACCGACCTACGGCCCCAACGTCTGGCGCCGCATCCCGGACTTGAGCGAGCCGGGGTACCTTCCCTACGAGCCGGCGCCCCTGCCGGGCGAGACCACCTACAGCGACTGCGTGCTGATGGGAATCGACCCCAGGAACGGCAACTGGGTCGCCGGGGCGGACGGCCTCTTGTACACCTACGACGACAACCTGATCGGGGACACGACGGTCGGCACCCCGTTCGAGATGATCCTGCAGGCGAACGTACCGGCGGCGGGCGTCAAAGGCGATTACGACGCGGTCCTCTACATCGAGATCAGCCCGGCCCCGTGAAAAAGCGGCGCAGGGTGGAGGATCGAGGATGCAGGGGAAAGGCAGTTCTTGCCGCCTTTTTGTTTTTTACACCCTTCACCCTTCACCTTTCACCCGCCCTTGCCGTGGAGGTGGAACCCTCCCGCCTGGAGTTGAAGATCCCGGCCGGCCAGCCGGCCCACGGAGAGCTCCAGATCTCCAACCGGGGACACAAGCCGGTGGAGGTTCGCGTGAGCGCCGGGCCGTACCGGTTCCCCAACCCCAACGCAAAGCTCCCTTCCTGCGAGGGCTGGTTCCGCTTTGAGCCGGACCGGTTCACGCTGGCGCAGGGGGCCACCACCTCGGTGAGCTACACGGCCACGCCGCCCGTCAGTCTGGACGTCGACACCGCCGGTGAATACCTGGCCGCGATCCTGGTGGATCAGTATCCGGTCGAGACGGAACAGCCGGAAGGGTCCCCCTCCTCCCAGCTGACCGTTGTCCCCCGCATGGCGTTAGCCGTCTACATCGGGATCGAGGGCCGGGACCGGGTGGAAACAGAGTTGGGCCCCCTCAAAGCTCGGAAGATCGAATCGGGAGCGACCGGCGGCAAGCAGGCCCATCCCGACCTTCTGCTGCTGGAGGTGCCCGTCAAGAACCTCGGCACCGTGCACGTGCGCCCATCGGGGACCTACGCCCTGTTCGATGAGGAGGGCCACTTGGTCCGCACCGCGCCGCTCGGGAAATCGATGCCGCTCCTGCCGGGCGCCGGAATGACGATCCCCGCCGTGTTCCCCCTGCCTCCGGAAGGCCGCTACCGGTGGGTGATCACCCTGGAGGTGAAGGAAGGGACCGTCCTCCAGAAAGAGGCGGCGCTGGAGATCACGAAGGAGGGAGCGGCCGTCCTGGAGGAAAAGAAATGATCCGCCGGCTCCGGTTCCTGCTCCCGCTGGCCGGGATGGCGGCGCTGTGGCTGACGCACCCCTCCCCCGCTCTGGCCGCGTTCAACCTGAAGGTCCAATCCTTCTCTTACGACACCCACTTTCATCCCGGCGAATCCATCACGTTCCACGTCACCGTCGCGAACAACGAAACCACCGGCCAATTCATCGAGGTGGATATTACACTGACGAACCTGGCGACCGGTCAGGAGATCACCCTGACGCCGGTCCTGACCGGCTCGACCGGTCCCCAGCAGGCGATCACGCTCACGCGGACCTACCCCCTGCCGGCTGAAGGAAGCTACACCGTTTCCTTTCCGGTGTTCGATGGCAATGGGGCCAGGGCCGACACTGCGCGCGGGAAGTTCGCCATCCACATCGGCACGGAAACCGAATCCCTGCGGGTTTTCCCGGAGGTGCTCAACCTGGGGACCCTCCCGCCCGGCCGGTCCCTCTGCCCGACCCCGTTCGAGGTCCGCTGGAGTTTTTTCCAGTTCAACCGCCTGCGGCAGGATCAGCCGTTCAGCATCCGGATCTACACGGACAACGCGGCCCGCTACCACGGGATCCCGCACGCGCTGCGGGCGGCCTCTCCCGCCGGCCTGGTCTCCATGGACGGCCGGTACGTGATCCCGATCAAATGCTGGATGCTGAACTTCGGGCCGGACATCCAGGAGACCGGGTGGGACGCCGCGCTGGCCGGACCGCCGCCGGTGGACGAAGACGACTATTGGCTGGGGCCACCCCTTCTCGAAGGGGGCCGCAGTTTGGGTTCGGCCACCTGGGTCCGAATCCCGGACCTGGTGGACATGAGCCCCGACCCGGTCACGTGGCGGCGGCTGATGGGACAGGACCAGTACGACAACCGGTTCATCTCCGATCCCAACCTGACCGGCGATTTCACGCTGAGGAGCCCTTTCACCGTGTACCTGGCCACTGAAACCGGACCGAGCTCCGTGGAAGGCACCTACACGGCGAACCTGGTCGTGGAGCTTTGGAACCCGTGAACGGGAGACCGCTCCGGGTGTTCTGCGCCCTGGCCGTGTCGGCGCAATTCCTCCTCCCCCCCTTTCCCGTCCTTGCGGTCGAGCCGAGTTCCGACTATATCCTGCAGATGGCCCGCGTGGATCTGTTAATCCGAAAGCGCCAGTTCCTCCAGGCGGCCGATGAGCTGGGCCATGTCCCGAAGCTGTACCAGGAGGAGCCGCTGTTCCAAAAGTACACCGACAAGGTGGTCGCCGCCCTCTACAGCCCGAAGGCCCGCGCCGCCGCCGGGCCGGGGGCCGCGTTCGCCCAGAGGGACCGGGTGCTGGAACGGCTCCGGGTCACGCGGTACCAGCGGGACGCGGGGGCCCGGTCCGACCGCAGCTTCGACAACGAGGGCTGGCAGATCAACCAGCGCATCGAATCCGACGTGCAGGGCAAGGACGGTATCCGGGCCAAGTTCGCGATGGACCTGGACGGATTTGTGGACGGGCACCGGGACCTGCGCTACCGGACCCTGCTGGCCGATTTCTATGACGGGCCGTCCCACCTGGCGTTTGGAGACTCGGCTACCTACCCGAGCCCCTTTTTCATGCGCGGATCACGCCTGCGCGGTGTGGACCTCCTGCTCTCGGGGGAGCTCAACGAGTTCCAGGCCGTCGCCGGCGGCTACCCCTTCTGGCTCGAGGACCGGGACGAGTACATCTACCCTCGCACGGTCGTGGGCGCGCGCGACCGCTGGAAGATCTTCGACGACCGGATCCGGCTCGGGGCCGGCTTCATCAAGACGCGGGACAAGGGCCGCATCCAGCTCATCAACTCGGCCAACGAGATCCGGGATAACTCCGTCTACAGCTTGGATCAGGAGCTCAAGATGATCCCGGACGTCTGGTACCTGAAGGCCGCGCAGGCCTACAGCTACACCGATGACAGCTTGGTCGAAAACCGTTTTGGAGAGAACACGAAGCTGAGGGACACCTCGTACCGGGTCGAACAGCTGCTGATCCAGCCCTGGGCCCAGCTCACCAGCCGTTTCGAGCGGACCGGACCCGGCTTCCGCCTGCTGACCGATATCCCGGCCGGGGGGGTGCTCAACGCCAAGGGGATCACGGCCGACCGCCAGCTCATCGAAAACTTCCTGGACCTCCAGCCGATCGGGCCTTTCGACGTGGACTTGCAGGCCAGCTGGAACCGGAACAACCTGGACAACAGCAACACGGTCGAGGAGATCCGGCAGGCCTGGTACACGGCCAACGTCGGTGTGAAAACCCCCGCCGGCTGGCCGAGGCCGCGGGTCCGCGGCACGGTGATCGACACCATCACGGTGCCGGGCACGCTGGCCCGACCCGCCCAGTCGCGGGTGGTCGACCTGCGCTCCGAGCTGTCCCATGACCACGAGGGGATGCATTTCACGGAATTCGTGGAGTACGAAGGGGATTTCCCGGCCGAGGACAAGCACCTGTACAACGCGGAGGAAAAGTGGTCCACCGGCGTGCGGATGGGGACGACGTTCCTGGAAAGGATCCTCTTCAGCCCCCACTATACCTACCGCTTCGCCGACACGCAGGAGAAGACCTTCGTGGACAACGTGCTCCGGCAAAGTCCCGTTGAGTCCGTCAACCACGAGGCCGGGATCTCCACTTCCACCCGGCTCTGGTCGACCTCATCGATCGGGCTGGATTACAACTACCTGCACGGCAAGCTGACCGATCCCAACGGCACCAAGCTGATCCCCACCGAAGGACATTCCGGAACGATCAATTTCAGCTGGCCCTACACATGGCATCCCTGGAACAAGCGCCGGAAGCTGACGATCTTCCCGGCCGCGGCCGCCCATTTCACCGACTTAACGAACGACCTCGAGAAGAGGCCCCTCATCTCCACCCAGCTGAGCATGTCCTACGAGGTGCTGAAAGATTGGAAAGCGGAACTTCGCGGGGAATTCCTATTCGACAAGGAAAAGGAGCGCCAGGACATCCGGACCGCAGAGCAGCGGCTCTGGCTGCTTTGGACCGCCCAGTGGAGCTAGCGGGCTAAAACCTCAGTACTTACCGAAAGCAGTTTCTGAATCTCTTCCTTCATCTTCGCGGTCAGGCCCCAGGTTTCCTTCACGAAGGAGTCTTCCTTCGCTGGCTTGTGGGCCTGGGTGTAATCCTCGATGACCTCGGCGCCCCTCAGGTCGTCCTTCTCCTTCGAGCTCTGGACCTGGGCGGCGATCTTCTCCTGCTGCTGAATGAGCCCTTTCAGCAGTTCCTTGTTGTCCACCCCCGGGAATTCCGCCTTCAGGATCTTCTGTTCGTGCGTCCAGCGGGAGGGGTTGGAACCGGGCTTTTCCAGCTCCCTCTTTAAACCGAGCAGGGCGTAGTAGCGGATGTAGAAGGTGTAGGTGTCGACGGCCTTTTTCCGGCTGGACTCGCTTAGGGTGTTCTTGCCGAGCCCCTCGACGTCCTTGGAGGTGTAGATCTCCTTGCCGCTCGCCGCGGAAAGCCGCCTGCGGGCGTCGGCCATCATGTCGACGATCTCGGGGCGGAACACCTCAAAATTGAACTGCGAGCGGCGGGCCTTGTTTCGCTTCTGGTACTTCCCCTCGTTCCTTTTCACCATGTAGATGTTGTCCGAGAGGACCCAGCCGGGCATGATCTCGTTGTAGGCCGGGGAGACGCCCGGGATGACGGCGGCCGGCGTGTTGATCAGCGAGAAGGGGAACTCCACCTTTTGAGGCAGCATGTTGACCGCGCTCGCGATGATCGTGTACGGCGAGCGGGTCAGGTCCGAGGGGAACTTGATGTTCACGCCGAGCCCGAAGAAGGTGCCCTCGCCCGGCCAGATCTCCTGGTCGGGCGCCTTGGCGGTGTGGTTCGAGCCGACGTTGGCGCCATAGCCGACGTTGCCCTTGCCTTCCGGCCAAAGGGCGGCGATCAAAAGGGACTGGTGGTGAAACCCGACGAACGGCCCCAGCAGGGCGCTGGTCACCTCTCCCTCGGCGACGCCGGTGTTGGGGCCCAGCAGGGAGTGGGTCACCTTGCCGTGCCGCTCGACGTGCGAATGCTCGGTCAGCACCGAGGAATCCACGATCGCCTCGCTCGTCACCTCGGAGCCCCACTGCAGGATGCTCGACTTGACGATCGCCCCGTGGGAGACCTCGGTCTTCTCCTCATCGTTCGACAGCAGGGTCACGTTCTCCACCTGCTGAGCGCAGTCCACAACGGCCGAGCGGCCCAGGAAGACGTCCACCAGCCGCGGCGTGTGCAAAACGCGGGCCGAAGGACAAATCACGTTGAACGGGGCGGAGCATTCCTTAAGATACGCGGCCAATGCTTTCGCGCAGCCGTCCAGCAGGGCCTTGTCGGAGCGGGAGCGGGAGAGAACCCAAGCATCCTCGACGGTCATCTCGGCAAAGACCGGAACCTCGCGGCCTCCGGTTTCCACGGCGATCAAGAGCTCCAGGCCGTTGCCGAAAGAATCGGACTTGCCCTTGACGACGGAGCCGACATCGAACAGCACGGCGCCGTCCCCGATCACAGTCCGGTGGATGAGCCGCGCGTTCCGGACCAGCACGTTCTTACCGACCGCGCACCAGCCGAGCGTGGCGTGAGCCAGGCCGGTTGGGAACTCCATCCCTTCCACCTTCACCGTCCCGGCGCAGGCGGAGAGCAGGACCGGCCCGGCGAAATGGCACCGGGACACCCGCTTCGGGTCAAACCCTTTCCCGACCCAAACCTGTTTCCAGTCCTCCGCCGTGTTTCCCTGCGCCTTGAGCGCCTTGGCCTGGGCGGCCGAAAGCGGTTCATAGCCGGCCTTGCGCAGATCGGCGGATTTGCCATCCAGCAGAGTGAAGGCCGCTTTCGCGGCCTTCACCCCCTGGATCAGCTCGGATGAGGAACGGGCGGAGTCGACCGCCTTCAGGACGTCGCGGGCGGGAACAGCCATGGGACTTACGCCAGCACGAGCACGTTCGGCTCAGCCGGGTACTCCCGGGTGAGCTTCGTCGAGGCCTGTTTGTCCACGATGATCGTGGCCTTCGGGTGCAGTTGGACGATCGTGGCCGGCACCATCGCGGTGATGGCCCCTTCGCAGGTTTTCTGGATCGCGTCCGCCTTGCCCGCCCCGTTGGCGAGCAGGACCAGCTGGCGCGCGTCCATGATCGTGCCGATGCCCATCGTGATCGCGTACTTCGGCACCTCGTTCATGTTCCGGAAGAAGCGGGTGTTGTCCTGGCGTGTCTTCTCATCGAGCGTCTTCACGCGCGTGCGGGAGCCCAAGCTTGAACCCGGCTCGTTGAACGCGATGTGCCCGTTGGAGCCGATGCCCAGCAACTGGACGTCCAGGCCGCCGGCCTTCACAATCTGCTCCTCGTACCAGTGGCAGAACGCCGGGATGTCCTTCGCGGTGCCGTCGGGGATGTGCACGTTCTTGGCGTTGACGTTGATGTGCTTGAACAGGTTCTCCCACATGAAGTAGTGGTAGCTCTGCGGATGCTCGTGGGCCAGCCCGACGTATTCGTCCAGGTTGAACGTGACGACGCGGGAAAAATCCAGCCCTTCCTGTTTGTGCAGACGGATCAGCTCCTTGTAGGTGCCAAGGGGGGTGGAACCGGTGGCCAGCCCGAGCACCGCGCGCGGCTTCTTGCGGACGACTTCGGCGATCAGCTCGGCAGCCAGTTTTGCCATATCTTCGGGAGTTTCTTTGATGACGACTTCCATTGCGGGAAAAAACCTCCTCTATTCTGTTTGGGGTGTGTAAAACGAAACGAAGCGAAACTCTTGTATAACACGGAGCGCTCTACCCCGTCAAGGAAGAACCCCCCCAAACCGTTTACCAGGGCTGGCGGGTCTCCTCCTTGGGGACCTGGCCGAAGGAGCGGTCGATCTTCCCGTCGAAATTGTCGTCCACCCTTCCCCCGACGAGCTTCAACCCCACCTGGGCGTAGTAGAACCAGGCGTCCGGCTTGCCGTCGAAGTTCTTGTCCATGATCAGCAGGTCCTTGAACCCCTCTTTATAGTAAGTCCAGGCGTCCATCTTCCCGTCGAAGTTCAGGTCGGCCTGCTCCTTCTGCGGCTTGCCCCCCTCATAGAAACGGATCAAATCGGGCCGCCCATCCCCGTTGCGGTCCACCTCGGAGTATTCCGGCTTGCCTTCCTTGATCAGGATACGGACCTCGTGCGTCCCGTTGTGGTCCCGGTCCCGCTCAATGCGGACCAGCACCCCGCCCTCCGAGTACCGCCATTCGTCCGGCTTGCCGTCCTTGTCGGTATCGACGGTCTCCACCTGCTCCGCGGCAAAGGCAGCCGCCGATGACAGACCGAGGATAAAAAACAGCGCGAGAGCACAGACTATCCCGCGCATGGGGCGCTCACATCTCGCGCCCATGACCAACCGCGCGCTCCTTACTCGTCGCGCGGCCATTATTCGAGGATCCTCAGCGTGTCGGTCAGGTAGCTGGCCTTGCGGTGGATCTCCTGCCCCGCCGAAGGGAGCCGTTGGAGGTCGTTGCGCAGGGCCTGGGCCGTGGACTGCAGGGACTCGATCAGCTTGCGCCGCTCCTGGAACCTGGGCCCCAGCCGGGAGGTGATCTCGTTGATCAGACCCGCCACGTCCTTGAGCTCGTCGAAGCGCCGGAGCACGATCGGCGCCAGGTCGAATTCCCCCTTGGCCATGAGCCGCAGGTACCGTTTGATCCGGACCAAGGGCCCCGCGATCGTGTGGGAGAGAAACAGCGTCAGCCCCAGAGCCACCGGCAGGAGGATCAGGAAACCGAACGCCAGCCGCAGGTAGATCAGCCGCAGGATCTCCACGAGCCGGCCCTGAGGGTAGACTTGGGAGAGGCGATCCACCAGGTGCGCCCAGCCGGTCACGTAGACGACCCAGATCGAAACCCCCAGGAACGCCAACATCACGCCGAGCGTCACGGCGATGTAGCGCAGCTGCAGTGACAGGTCGTTTAAATAGTGCGTCCGTTTGAATTTATCTGACATGAATTAATCCTCCGGTCATTCCCGCATCACCTTCACATCCCGGTGCACCCACAGTTCAACGCCGGTCTTCCGGCCTGCCCGAATCTTCCGCCGGGCGGTGCCCAGCGGCAGGTAGCGGGTGGACTTTCCATGGATGGAAACGATCCGGTCCCCCGGGAGCAGAGGCGGGCTCCCGGGCCCGGTCACCGTCAGCCCGAGCCGCTCCATGCTCACCGTGAGCTTGGCCGGCAAGCGGCCGGCCGGCAGTTTTACTCTGCGCTGGAGCGTCAGCTTGACCGGACTGCCGGGCGGGCCGATCAGCTCCGCCGCCGCGTCGGCCGGAGGCAGGAAAGCCAACGAACTGCCCCAGCAGGTCACCAGCAGGTCGCCGGCAAGCAGCCCGCTGCGTTCGGCCAGCAACCCGGGCTTAAGCTCCGAAACCACCGCCAGCTCTTTGCCGGACGAAAGCTTCATGCCCCATTGTCTTTCCAGCACAATCTCCGGAGGATCCTTCTCATTCCACACCGCCTGCTTTTTCTCCAGGTCGCCGGCCCGTTCCAAAGCATCCGCCGCTTCGGAGAAATCCGGGTTGATCTGGAGCGCCTTTTGGAAGAACCCCCGGGCCATCGCGAAGTCCCCTCCCTCCAGCGCCTGGTTCCCGAGGTAGAGGTAGTTGCGCTCCGGCTCGGCGTAGAAAACCTCCTCGATCTGGCTGCGCAGGACCGTCTGCTCCCCTCCCTCGGTGCTCACAACGATCCGGTCCCGGTGCTCCTCGACCACCAGCCCCTTCAACGTGCCGCCCGATTGGTCATAAATGACGTCGGCGCAAGCCGGGCTGCACAAGGCAAAGAACAACACGCCGGTCAAAAACGCTCTCATTCTCCGCATAGTTTCCGGTAACTCTCGTAATGGTGGAGCGCGAAACCGCCGAAGCTCGCCCGGCCGCCGACCGTATTCCGGATCTTTCCCATCTCCCGGTACAAAACGCTGCAGGAGGTCCCGCCGAAGGTCACGTAGTCCGGGTAGAGGTTCTGCTGGGTTTCCTGGCCGATCACGACCGGCTTCCCGATCCGGTCAGCATAATCCATCTCCAGGGAGACCAGGTGCAGGGTGCCGTCGTCCCCCTCGGCGAAGTTGCGGTAGGCCATCACGGTGACCGTGTCGACGGTGTCCAACACGTGCTGGGTGGGGGCCTTGACGGCGCCGTTCCAGAGGATGCGGTAGCTGGTATCGTCGTCGAACCAGAACGGGATGTCCACGCCGAACGCGACGGACCTCCCCAAGATCTGTTGGGCGATCTTGGCGTTCAGGTCCAGGTAGCCGCCCAGCAGGATCTGCGGCTGTTCCTTCCAGGTCTTCGTGAGCAGGTACACCTCCACATCGGTGTGGATGCCGTCGAAGCGTTCGGGTCCGGACGACGTCGAGTTGAACCGGAGGACCTCTTGTACCCAGTCCAGCGGGATGTGGTGGTACTGCGGCTTGCCCCAGCGGGGGTCTCCGGCCAGCGCGTGCACGGAGATGCCCTGCTGGTGGGCCAGCCGGTTGAACTGGCGGTAGCGGTCATCCATCGGTGAACGCAGGTCGTAGGCGGAGAGGTACAGCGTGTCCACCTGGTGCTTCCTGCAGAATTGAAGGAGGTGGGAACGGGAGGGGGAATCGGACGCCAGCCGGGCATCCCAGACCCACATCGCGAGGATGGGCTGGGCCCGGCCGGCCGGCGCTTCCGGCGGGGATTCCCCGGTCGGGGGAAGCAGGCGAGGAAGGAAAGGCCACAGGGAAAGCCCCCCCAAGATGACCCACAGGAGGGCTTTCCCTAAGCCAGCGCGCGTCACTCCAGAGCGAGGTCGTCGATGTAAATGACGCCGGAGTGCCCCGTCTCGGGGAAAAGGTCTCCCTCGAAGACGACCGAGACACCCGCCAGTTGGCCGTAATCGACGAAGAACTCATCCATCGGGATCTTCGCCTTCTGCCATTCCGTGGTCAGCTTGCCGGCAGGCAGGTACTTGCCGATCTCCTCGGACTTGACCGAATCGCCGATCTTGTCCCAGTGGCGGTCCGAGAGACCGATCACGAAGTTCTCGTCCCCCTTCTCACCGCGCACCCAGAACGTAATCGCCTTGTACTTGGAGCCGTCGAGGTACTGGTCCGGGAGCGGCTCCGGGTTCGGGTTTTCCGGCGTGGGGGCCACCAGCGCCGCCGGGGATTTGAACAAGGTATACCAGCCGCACCAGCCGCCGGAATCAAACGGGCCGCCGGTGTTGCGCTTGTCGTACCGGACCATCAGCACCTGGGACTTTTTGCCGTTGACCGTCTCCTCGCGGAAACTGGCCATGGCCTTGGAAGGCGCCTTGATGAACACGTTGGAGCGGTTGCCCAGCAGGTTCTTGATCTCCCCGCTGTTGAAATTATCGACCATCAACGATTCCGCCAAAGCGGGGACCGCCTTCAGAGCGCAGGCCGCAACGGCGAACCACAACGTCACTTTCGACCACCTTTTCATCGGTTAATCCTCCCTGATTCTGTTTTCATTCGAACATCAAGTCATCCACGTACACGGTTCCCTTCCCTGCTCCTCCGGGAAACAGCGATCCCTCGAAACAGACCGCGACCGAGGCCAGCTCCTTCGCTTCCAGCATAAAGGCACTCAGCGGCACGGTGGCTTTTTGCCATTCGGTCGTGATCTTGCCCGCGGGCAAATATTTCCCGATCTCTTCTGATTTCACGGAGTCCCCCACCTCGTCCCAGTGGCGGTCGGCCAGGCCGATCGCGAAGCTCTCCCCGCCCTGCGCCCCCTTCACCCAGAGCGTCAGCGACTTGTAGGGCGCGGCGTCGAAATAGCGGGGGCCGGCCTTCGTCATCGTGTAGTAGCCGCACCACCCTCCGGAATCGTAGGGGCCTCCCTTGTCCTTCTTGTCATACTTGAGCATCAGCGCCTTGGCGCCGGCGTGCGGGGCCTCGGTCGTTTTCACCGCCAGCGCGCGGGAGGGGGCCATCACGTAGGTGTTGGACCGGCCGCCCACCTTGTTGGCCGTCGCGTCCTCGAAATCGTCGATCACGACCGCGGCCGCGAGCGCCGGGACAGCCCGCAGGACAACCCACACGGAGAGCAAGAGAAAAACGGCCGGGCCGCTGCGCTGCTTCATTTCTGATCCTCCCATTCTTTCAATAAGTCCTGATCGCTTTTACGGACGAACCGCAGATCATCCAGAAAAAGAGTGCCTTTGCCCTGCTTGTAGAAGTTGACCACGAAGGAGCCCATCTGGCTCCAATCCAGCTTACCAAAATCCGAAAGAGGAATCACCACCTCCTGCCACTCGGCCGTGACACCGCCGGGCAGGTACTTTTCCACCGTGCCGGCCTTCACCGAATCGCCGATGGTCAGCCAGGAGCGGTCGGCCATGCCGACCTCGAATGTCTCGCCTCCCTGGGCGCCCCGTACCCAGAACCGGACCTCCTTGTACGACGCCAGGTCGAAGAACTCCCCGTCGATCTGGTTAAGCAGGGTGTAATAGCCGCACCAGCCGGTGGCCTGCTTGCTGTAGTCGAGCCGGAGGGAACGCCCGGGGCGGTCCCCCACGCGCGGATTCTCCACGCGGCTGAACTCGCAAATGGACGGCAGGCGCTTGTAGGCGTTGGCTTTGCGGCCCAGCCCGTTCAGGTTGCTGTGGTCGAAGTCGTCCAGCAGAAGCTGGCCCGCCTGCTTGATCTGCTCCTCCCGGTCCACTCTTTGCTCCCTGTGGAACTCCAGCCCGTCGATCCAGAAGGTGCCCTCCTCCTGCTCGTTGAAGTTGAAGACCATGCCGAAAACGCGCGTGAGATCCGTCCCGAAGAAATCGCCGAGCGGCACGGTCACCCGCTGCCAATCGGTCGTGATGCCGTTGGGCAGGTACCGGTAGATGGAGCCGGCCAGCACCGCGTCTTCCCGTTTGTTCGAGATCGTGTCGTTGAGCCCCAACTCGAAGGCCTCCCCCCCCTTCTTTCCCTTGATCCAGAAGGTCATCGTCGCGAACTGAGAGAGGTCGCCCAGCACGATCAGGTAGGCGCCGCAAAACGAAGGGTCCGGGCTCTTCCGGTAGCGGATCTGGATCCCCTCCGGCGAGCCCTCGATGTGGACCTTCGGGTCCGCGAACAGGCCATACTTGGAGGGCCTCATCGCATAGCCGCCGAACTTGCCGCGCCGGGCGAACTTGGCCTCCGACTGGAACAGCGCCGTCCCTTCCGGCAGTGGAGGAACGTCTTTGAGCAGGACGCCCTCCGCGTAGGCCGGCGGCGGGGGGCTTCCCACCATGGCCGCGATCAGCGCCAGCCCCAGCGCGCGCCTCTGAATTCGCCGCGCGGCGGTCACTCCAGCTCCAAGAGGTTGAACGTCGTCGGGTCCCCCCACTGCCGCTCCGTGGAGCTGGACAGCATGCACTTCTGCGGTTGGTTCGAAGCGTCGGTGTCGGACCCGTCGATCATGAGCCCCATCCGGAATCCGGGCTTCAGCTCGCCGGAATTCAAGACCCCCTGCTGGAGCGCCCTCTGGGCCACGCTGATCCTCTTGGAACCCGGCAAGCTGATCGGGTCCACGCCGACCCGCTTCTCCGCGTTCTGGAACAGGAAGGAGGTCGGCAGGCGGACCTCCAGCGTGTAGCCGTCGGCCTTTTTGCGGGCGCCGATCTCGACCCGGCGCAGGGAGGCCGGGTCCACCGAGGGCACCCAGACCCAGCATTCTGGAGGGAGGTCCTTGAAATTGCCGGGGCTCAGGCCGATCTGGAAATCGTCGGCGGAGTTGACCGCTTCGTTGTAGTCGCCCTCCAGGTCCGCGTCAACCCAGAGTTCGATGTGGTCCCCTTCCCACATGTCGGCCCCCTTCTTCTCCTGGACCAGCGTGTTGTCGGTCACCTCCAGCGCGATCAGGAGGGCCTTCGGCTCCCACCGGACGGCGTATTTGAAAGAGAGGTCCTTGTCCCAACCCCAGGCGCCGACGCCGTAGACCACCTGATTCTTTTGGTCCACCTTGCTCCATGCTGCGTCCGCCCAATCGGACAGGTCGCCATCGATCGTCACCGGCTGGAGCCGCTGGGCGGCCCGGATCGGGGGCACTTTGCCGGTCCGCTCCCGCGTGGGGACGTTGCGGCCCCTCTGCATGAGCCGGTAGCTGTCGTAATAATGGATCGCGATGCCGTTGAAGCTCGGGACATCCCCGAAGGCCTTCCCCACCTTGGCCAGTTCCCGCTCCATTTGCTCCCACCCTTCCTCAATGAAGGTGTTGCGCCGCTTGCCCTGCTTCATCTCCACCAGGTCCTGGGTCTCGACGCCGACGATCATCTGGACCCCCGCCTGCTTGGCCATCTCCAGGTGGGGACGGCCCTGCTCGATGATGTCCGCGGCCGAGTCGTAGTAATCCATCAGCGCCGCATAGTCGAGGAGCTTCAACAGCCGCTCCTCCATCTGAGGTTCCCGGGTGTAGAAGAGCGGGATCGCCAGCCCCAGGACGAACCGTTTCTGAGCCCCAGCGTTTTCCTTGTCGATGAGCTGGCGGCACTGGCCCAGCAGGTCCAGGAACTCCTGCTTCAGCGCCTCCCGGTCGCCGCTCTCCCACTCCTGCGTGAGGTACGGCTCGATGTCCATGTGCACGCCGTCCATCCACTCGTCGGCCGGATGCCCGCGGTTAAACTCCAGGTAGCCGCCGATCCAGGCGAGCACTTTCGGGTGGTAGGGCTTCAACGCCCAGAGGGGATTGCCCTGCAGGGCGTGCACCTCGATGCCCCGCTGGTGGCACTCCCGCAGAAACTCCCTCAGCTTCTTCTGGTAGTCGGGCGAGGTCTGCGTGACCGGTTCCTCGCCCAGGTACAGGAAGAATGTGCGCATGGCCGTCTTCTCGGAAAAGGCGAACAGATCCTTGCGGACCTCCCCTTTGTTAACCGGATCGGTCTTCCAGATCCACATGGATCGGGGGGCCTTGGGGTCCGGCTTGGCGCGCGGGGTGTTCTCGATCTGGGTCCGTTCCACCTCGCTGTCGTAGGCGAAGGCCACATCGTCGATCTGGATCGCCCCCTTCCCCTCGTACCGGAACCAGAGCACCAGCGAGCCCAGGCGGGTCAGGTTCAGGTCGGAACGCAGGCCCTGCAGGGGGATCTTCACCTGCTGCCACTCGGTGGTGACGCCCTGCGGCAGGAACGCCTGCACGGGCCCGGCGTAGACCGCGTCGATCTCGAAATCCTGCATCTTGTCGTCCGCCATCCCAATGTCGAAGCGCTCCCCCCCGTGCTCTCCCTTGACCCAGAAGGTCAGCGTGTTGTACTTGGAGACGTCGATGCCGTTCAAAAGGGTGTACCAGCCGCACCATCCTCCCACCTTGTTGTACTCCAGCCGCAGGGCGTAGCCGACCGAGCCGGGCCGGGTGTCCAGCACTTTGGTCATCACGCTGTAGGAAGGGCGCCGGGCCCAGGTCCCCTGGAAAGCATCCAGGCGATTTTTCCGTTCCTCAAAGAGCCCCTGGGTCTGTCCGGTCTCGAAATCGTCCACCAGCAGGGCCGGCGGCCGCTGGGCGGCGGGTGGAACGGGAACGGACGGAGCAGTGGAAGGATGGGGAGCGTGAAAAGCCCACCAGAGGGCAGCCAAAGCCAGGAGGAGAAAACCGGCCAGCAGAGCGGGCCGGGGAGACACCGCGCTTTTCATACCCTTATCTTATCGCAAACTAAGCCCCGATGCTCAGGCCGCTGCGTTCCACCTGCTCCTGCCAAGCCCGTTCGGAGGCCCCCCGGAGACCGAGGAACCGGCCCAGCTCTTTCAGCTGGTGCGGGAACTCGATGACGGAGGTCTCCTGCTGGGCTGCCCAAGCGTCCATTTGAAGACCGACCACCGCCTCCCCCAAGTTCATGCCGGTTTCTTTCAGGAGAACCGGCTCCACCGCCGGCCGCAGACCGGCTTCCTTCGCCCAAGCCATGACCCGGGCCGCCTGCGCCTCGTCGGAAAAGACGGCTGTCCACCGGATCTGTTCCCCACCCCGGACTCCGGAGAAAAGGCCCAGAGCCGGCTCCACGGTCCCCGGCGTCAGGATCACCAAGCGGCCCCGTGACGCCGCGGCAGCCAGAGAGATCCTCTCCTCCAAACCGGTAAACTGGGAAGGAGGCGCCAGGGCGCGCTGAAGCACTAGGGCGGTCTTGTTATCCGATCCGGTATGCGCTAATTCCATCAGCCGGTGGACCACCCCCGACGGGGTCTGCTCCTCGGCGAGCGTCCGCGCCAACTTCTCATCCTCCACCGGACCGATGACGCCGTCGCTGACGAGCAGAATCCTGTCTCCCGGCACCCAGGGAACGACCGCCCGATGGACCTGGGGGACATCCTCCATGCCGATGAACTGGGAAATCTGGTTCAAGTACCCGAGATTTTTCGCCCGGATGGTTCTTGAGACTACCCGGTTGAATTTCTCCGGAGGAACCCCTTGGGGATCCACAGAGGTCAGGGCCTCGGCCCAGGCATTAGAATCGTCCGGCGTCAACAGCTCCAGCTCGCCTTGATGGAGCCGGTAGGCCCGGCTGTCCCCGATGGAAGCGATGAAAACCGTCCTGTCCGTGACCAGTGCCGCCACCAGCGTGGACCCTGAAAAAGAACGGGTCGGTGCTCCGCGCTTGGCTTCGAACGCTTCCCGGACGTCCCGGTTGGCGGAGACGAAGGCCTGCTCCAGAAGGTCCGGGATCCTGTCTTCCGCGCGGCCGCTCTGAAGCGCTTCCAGCACCGGCGGCTGGGAGAGACGCGCGTGGAGGCGTTCGATGGCCATCCGGCTGGCCTCATCCGCGGCCCGGCCGCCGCCCATGCCGTCGGCCACCGCCGCCAAAACGGCGAGCGGAGGGTCCGAATCGGGAAGCGGGATCAAGCCCTGGCTGTCTTCCTGCTTCTCCTTATCGTTGCGGTTGCCGAGCTCCATTCCAACGGCGGCGTCCAATCCCACCGAGGGAAACTCCCGTTCCCCCCTAAGGAAACCCTTGGAAGAGATCGCCGACTTCGCGGGGAGATCCGGGGACGACCGCAGGAGCTGCAAGGGCCCCTCACTGCCCTGCTGGATCCAGATTCGGTCCCGGTCGAAATAAACTCCCGTCTCTTCGCCCCAAAGGATGGTCTCCGACCCCACGGAACCGCTGAAAGCAGGGTGGAACTCGACCCGGGCGCCGGGCCGCACGGTGATCCCTCTCTTCAGGGCTTCCTGGTAGCCCCTCTGCAGGGCGTACTTCCGCATCTGTTCCCGCTCCTCCGGATCCTTCATCGCGGCCAACCGCCATTCGTCCACGGCCAAGACGCTCACCTCGCTGGGTTTGATCTCGTACTCGCCGAAAATATCCGTGGCATAGTATTCCGCCTTGTTCCCCTTGAGCCCTTCGGCCCGGGCGACGTCCCGCCCTCTGCGGGCGTTGGGCTTGAGTGTGGAAATTTTATCTTCGATCCCGTTGAGTGAGACCACGTAAAGCCCGCTGTTGGCCAAAACCTTGTGATTCTGCCGGCCCATCTCCTCAAGCTGCCGCTGAAGACCCTCGATGGTCTTGCGGTGGCTGGTCTCGATGATCTCCAGCCGCTCCCCGCGCCCGGGCCGGTCCACCCGGACGAAGATCCCGCGATCCGCCTTGAGCGGATCGTACGGATAGGCGACCCCGAGGATCGGCCTGCCCTTGCTGGCGGCGGCCACCATGTAGAAGAACTCCTCATCCACGAGCATGTCCCCGTTGGCCAGGAAAAGACGGCCGTTTTCCCCCAGCCGCTCCGGACTGCGGAACCAATCGAAGACCCCGTGCTTGGCTATGGCCCGAAGGACGCCGCCGGTGCCGTCGGGGTTCATGGCCGGTACGCCGTCGTCCCGCAGGATCACTCTGCCCTCACCGTCCAGCGTTGGGCTGACATCCTGCACGACCAAACGCAGCTGTTTGAGCCCGAAGTTCCCGTTCTCATCCAGGAGCTTTTTGACGAGGAGCTCGGTGTCCGGGTTAACCACCACAACGACCGGGATCTCCAGCGTCCTCTTCTGCCCAATAGCGGCCAGCGTCTCCAACTGCATCTGCAGGGGGGATTTGCCGCTGATCGGCATGACCGGCAGGGTCGGCTTCGTAAATTTTTCAAAGGCATCCTGGGGAAGCAGGCCCCTCTCGATGAGCTTCTGGATGAGCCGGCTTCCCTCGCCGCCGGCCATGATCACCACGCCGAACCGCCTTAAGAGGTCCCGGTTCCGGCCCGCGATGATCAGGTCATCCTGCAGGAGGGTCTCGTCCTGACCGTCAAAGGAATCCGGCATGCCGGCGAATTTTCCGATCTGCGTGGCCGTCTCGTTGGCCTCAAAGAGCTGTTTCACCGACAGGTATTTCGCCCAGGTGATGCCAGCCCGGCGGAAAGCCCTCTGCACCCCCTTGATCGTGGCCGGAGGAGCGGTCGGCCGCCACGCCACCATTTCGTCCCGGACCTTGTCACGGGGAATCCAAGGGGATTGAGGGGTCCATTGGAGGCGCTCCTCCACCCCTGCCCGGACCGGCGACTCCCGGACGGCCACTCCCCGCAGGGTTTGGATCTCCAGCGAAGAGCCGCGCAGACCCGTCCCCGGAGGGGACAACAGGGTGAAGGCCAAAAGAAGAGCAATTCTCTTCATTGGCTCAAGTTTACCACCCGGATTTCAAAAGTAGTCATATGGATAACAAAATTAAGATCTCTATTAATTATTAGATCAGCTGGGCAAGCTGTGGGGGACCGGCCGGGATCTCGGGTGGAGGAGCCGGCCCAAGAAGCTCTTCATGTCCTCCAGCATGAGGTAGAGGGAGGGAACCACGACCGGCGTCATCAACGTGGAGAAGATCAACCCCCCGATGACGACGAGGGACATCGGCGCCCACAAGCTGGATTCCTCCGTGCGGCTGAGCGCCAGAGGCACGAGGCCGAGGATCGAGGTCAGTGAGGTGATCGCGATCGGCCGGACACGGCTCTGCGCGGCGGTGATCACCGCCCGCCGGACCCGGACCCCTTCCCCTCTCAGGCGGTTGATCTCGTCCACCAGGATGATCGATTTGTTCACCACGATGCCGCCCAGCAGAATCACCCCCATCAAGGCCCCCACGTTCAGCGCTTGGCCGGCTAATTTCAGCGTGAGGAAGGCGCCGAACGCCCCCATCGGGACCTCCGTCATGATGATGACCGGCTGGAGGAACGACTCGAACAACGAAGCCAGCACCAGGAAGATGAGCACCAGCGAAAGCCCCAGCGCGAAAGCCAACTCCTGCTGGTTCTGGATCAGCTTCCAGTAGTTGGAGCCGAAGCGCCAGTAATAATCCTTCGGGAACGGCATCTTCTGGATCGCGTCGTACACCTTCTGGGCCGCCTCCCCGAAGGCGTACCGCCCCCGATTGGCGCTGACCTGAATCATGCGCTGTTTGTTCTTGCGCCAGACCTTCGAGGGGCCGATCGCCGGCTCCAGCCGGGCGATCTGCTCCAAGGTGACCACCCTCCGGTCCGGCAGGGTGAAGCTGAGCCGTTTGAGCTTCTCCAGCGTGGCCCGGTCGGCCTCCTGCAGGCGGGTGACCACCTCCACCTCGTTCGCCTCGGTGTGGTACAGCGTCGCCCGAAGCCCCCGCATCTGGGCGTGCAGGGTCTGCGCGACGTCATCCACCGAGAGCCCGTACCGCGCCGCCTTCAGCCGGTCCACGCGGACCTGCCACTCCGGCCGCCCGCGCCGCCAGCGGATCTTGAGGTCCGTCAGCCCGGGAACCTGCTGCATCCTCTTGAGCATATCCACGGCCAGCTGGTTGAGGATATCGTAGTTCCAGCCGTAGATCTCGATGATCACGTCGTTGGACTCCACCTCGTGCGGCTCCTCGAAATAGATGAACGCCTCGCGGAAACCCCGCTCGATCTCCTCCACTTGGGGACGCAGGGAATCGATCACATCCTTGGTCGAGCGGGTCCGCTCGGACAGCGGCAGCAGCTTCACGTAGATCTTAGAGGACCACTTCTCCACGCGGGAGGAGACCGACTTGATCTCCGGAACATCTTTTAGAACCTTCTCCAGCTTGGTGACTGCTTGGTCGGAAATCTCCAGCTTGGCACCGCTGGGGAGCTCCACGAAGACCGTGAAATCCTCCGCCTCGGCCGTGCCCAGGAACTCCTTCGGGATCGACTCGTAGATCTGCTTTCCGGCGACCAGAAGGAATAGGATGGCGGCGCCCGCCAGCCAGCGCCAGCGCAGGATGCCGCTGATGAGCCGGCGGTACCGCGTGCGGATCTTCAGGGGGCGCCGGGGCGAAACAACCACCGGGAACGGCAGGCGGGAAGCCAGCAGGGGCACGACCGTGAGCGCCACCCAGAGCGAAGCCAGCAGGGAGAAGCAGATCGTGAGTGCCAGCCCGATGTAGAGGATCCGGATCTCCTTGTTGATGAAAACGATCGGCAGGAACACGATGATGCTGGACACCGTGGAGGAAACGATCGCCAGCATCATCTGCGAAGCGCCCTTCCCGGCCGCCGCGCGGGGCTCCTCGCCGGCGGCCCGGCGCTTTAGGATGTTATCCAGCACGATCACCGCGTTATCCACCAGCATCCCGACGCCGAGCGCCAAGCCGCCCAGCGTCATGATATTCAGCGTAAGCGACATGAAATTGATTTTCTTGGCGATCAGGTTCAGAAAGAACATGAAGCCGAACGTGACGATCGTCGCGACCGGGATGGCGACCGCGGCGATCAGCGTCAGCCGCAGGTGCTTCCAAAGGATTGCCAGCGCCAGCAGGACAGCCAGGAACAGGGCGATCCCCACGTTGATCGCGGCCACCGGGATGTTCCCGTAGCGGTAGGTGATCACGGAGAGCACGGTGACCACCACGGCGGCCGGGATGAACAGCAGGCGCGGGACCGCGTGGGTCGCCAGGAAGGCGCCCAGCACCAGGATGGCCAGCGTGCCGCCGGTGATGAGGGCGGACCCCACGAGCTCGATCGCCCGCTTGATCTGCACCGATTGGTCGTGCGTGACGATGAAGCGCAGTTCGCGGGGCAGGCGCGGGTCCTTCTCGATCTCGCTCATCGTCCGCGTCACGCTCTCGGCCACCTTGACGGTGTTCGCCGTGGTTTCCTTCTGGATGTAGAGGGAGACGACCGGCAGGGTGTTCACGCGGGCATAGCTGGTGGCTTCCAGGAACGAATCCTTGACGGTCGCCACGTCCTTGAGGCGGACGATCGAGCGGAAAGGGGTGACGGCGATCCCGAGGTTCTCGATCTCCGACAGGGATTGAAATTCCCCCATCGCGCGGATTAGGTACTTGTTCCGGGAACGGTCCACCTCCCCGGCCAGCAGGTTCACGTTGCTGACGTTGAGCAGCCGGGTCACCCGGTCGATCGGCAGGCGGAACGCCTGCAGTTTGGCCAGGTCGATCTCCACGAGGATCTTCCGTTCCCGGCCGCCGCCGATCTCCACGTTGGCCACCCCTTCGACGCGCATGATGCGGTCCTTGATATCCTCGTCCACCAGCCGTCTCAGCATCTCCGGCGTGTAGCCCAGCGCGGTCACCGCGACCACCAGGATCGGCGTGTCTTCCTGGTTGAACTTCGCGATGACCGGTTTCTCGATCTCCTTCGGCAGCTTGGAGCGCACCTTGGAAAATTTCTCCCGGACTTCCAGCGCGGCGAAATCCATGTCGGCGCCCGGCTCGAACGTCAGAACGACGCGGCAGCGGGCCTCCTCGGAGATGGAGATCATGTCTTTCAAGTGGCTGACGTCTCCGACCGTTTCCTCGATCGGCCGGGCGATCCGGTTCTCCACCTCCTCCGGCGGCATACCGCCGCGCACGTCGATGATGATCTGGACGTTCCCGAAGCTGAAGTTGGGGTACAGCTCGATCGGCAAATGGGCCACGGCGATCCCGCCGAGCAGGGCCATGGCCACGCAGAGCATCAAGATGGTGATCGGGCGGCGGATCGAAAACTCAGGCCAGGACATAATACCTTCCCTTTGCGAACGGCCCGACTCCCTTGATCAGCCCACGGTCCACGAGGTCCTTGAGGTCCCGGGCGGCCGTCGGCACGGAGGCCTTGGTGATCTTGACGAACTCCTGGCGGGTGATCCGTCCGCGCTCTTTCAGGTACTTCATCAGCTTCTGCTGTCGCGGGTTGAGGTTAAGCTCCGGCGGGGGCGACGGCTTGGAAACCGGCGGCGGAGCCGGGAGTTCCGGGACGGCCGGGAGCGGTTCCGGGGCGGGAGAGAGAACCGGTTCAGGAGGCGCCTGCTGTCCCAGCGGCTCCTCGGTGGGCTCCGGGATCCCAATCGAGCCCCCGGGGAAGATCAGCGGCGCGTCGGTTTTATCCGGCACCGCTTCTTCCCCGCCGTAATCCTCCGGGATCTCCGGAAGATCGGGGGCTAGGGCAACGGGCGGAGGAACCCCCGCGGGCGCGGGGACCGCGGCCGGCGGCGGGACCGATTCCGGGAGGGACGGCGCGTGCGCTGGAACGGAAACCACGGGATGGGCCAGCCACGGCAGGCGTTCGAAAAACCGGGCCCCGACCACGTAAACCGTCGGCAGATAGACCAGCGTCAGGAAGGTGGAGACGCCCAGGCCCCACATCATCGTGATCCCCATCGGGATCTGGAGCTCCGCTCCCTGCTGCAACCCTAAGCTCAGCGGCAGGAGTCCGGCGATCGTCGTGCCGGCCGTCAGCAGGATCGGGCGCAGGCGGATCTGGCTGGCCTGGGCCACCGCCTCCTCCAGAGGCATCCCCTGAGACCGTTCATGGTTGATGAATTCGATGAGCACGATCCCGTTGTCCACCACGACGCCGGCCAGGATGATGAACCCCAGACCGCTCATCACGCTGATCGGCGTGTGGGTCACGGTAAGCCCCAGCGCCACGCCGATCAGCGACATCGGGATCGTGGCCATGATCAGGAACGGCTGCCACAGGGACTCCAGCTCCGAGGCCATCACCATGTACACCAGCAGGACCGAGAGGACCAGCGCGAAGGCCAGCGAGGCGAACGATTCCTTCATCTGCCGGCTCTCGCCGGTGAGCGCGGCGGTGTATCCGGGCGGCAGTTTCAATTTTTCCAGCGCGCTGTTCACATCCTGGAACGTCTCTTCGAGCGGGCGCCGGAACAGCTGGGCGGAGATGAGGAGCGTCCTCTGCTGGTCGAGGTGCCGGATCTCCGTCGGGCCCTTCCCCACCGAGAGCTCGGCCACCTCCGCCAGCGGGACATCCAAATCCAGCGGCGAATGGATCAGCAGGCGCCGGACCTGGCTGAGATCTTCCCGGTCCCTCTTGCGCAGGCGGACCCGGATGTCCACCTCTTTGCCTTCCTCCTTGAATTTCGTGGCGACGAACCCCTTGACCGCCGTCTGGGCGGTCAGCGCGATGTCGCTCACCGAAAGATGATAGGTGGAAGCCCGGTCTTTCAGCACGTGGACCTTGGTTTCCGGCGAGGGAGGAATCAAGCTGGTCTGGACGCCGTAGAGACCTGGGATCCCCTCCAGGTCGCTCCGGACGCGGTCCGACAGCTTCTCCAGCTTCGGCAGGTCCGTCCCCTTGACCTCCACCACCACGGGGGCCCCCGAGATAAACGCCGACTTAAACACCGATTCCTGCAGAAGGTACTCCACCTCGGCCCCTTCCAGCGGCTCACGAACCAGCGTGTCTTTGAGTTCCTGGACCAATTCGGCGGTCGTTTTCGAACGGGTGCCCGGCGGCGCGTGCCCGAAACCCCGGTGACGCGGCCAGAGGTTGACCAGGATCTGCGCCTGGTGAGAACCGAGCGTCTCCAACAACTCCTCGGCCCTCTTCTCCTTGGAAGAGCCGATGGTGATCGTGACATCCCGCACCTCCGGCATCGCCTGGAGAACCCGCTCGATCCGGCCTGTCACCTTGTCGGTGGAATCCAGCCGCGTCCCCGGCGGCAGGTTCACCCGAAGGATGAACTGTCCCTGGTCCACGCGCGGCAGGGTCTCCCTGTCCAATCTCGTCAGCGCGACCAGCGAGACCGCGAGCAGCACCCCCATGATCAAAGCCCCCACCGCCTTGTTTTTCAGGAACCACCGGACCAGGCGCATGTCCAGTTTGTAAAGCTTCTGCAGGAGCGGCTCGATGGGGGACCGGCCCTCCATGTTGGCCCGCACTTTCGACGCGAACAGCGAGGTGAGCGTCATCGAGACGGCCCAGCTGGCCATCAGCGACAGCGTGACGGTATACCCCAGCTCCTTGAACAGCTGGCCGGCGATGCCGACCACGAAGATCATCGGCAGGAAAACCACCACGGTGGTCAGCACCGATCCGGCGATCGCGCTGGCCACCTCGGCCGTCCCCTCCACGGCCGCCTCAGCCGGCGGGCGGCCCTGCTCCCGGTAGCGGGCGATGTTCTCCACGACCACGATGCCGGCATCCACCAGCATCCCGATGCCCAGCGCCAGGCCGCCCATCGAGATCACGTTGACCGTCATGCCGCTGAAGTACATGACCGCGATGGTGGCCAGCACCGAGATCGGGATCGCCAGCGAAACGTTGACGGCCGCCCAAATACTGCCCAGGATCAGGTACAGCATTAAGAAGGCCAGCACGCCTCCCTGCATCGCCTCGCTGAGCACCCCGTTGACGGCGTTGTGGATCGCCAGCGACTGATCATAGGCGACCGCGATCCGGATGCCGGGCGGCAAGGTCATTTGGATCTGGCTGATCGTTTCCTTGACCTTCTTCGCCAGCTGGAGCGTGTTGGCCCCGGCCTGTTTCTGGATGCTTAAGCTGACGTTGCCCTTCCCGTTGTACCGGGAGATGGACTCCGGGTCCCGGAAGGTATCTTTGACCACAGCGACGTCTTTGAGCAGGAGCAGGCGCTGGCGGGGCGCGAGGCCCTTTTCCTTCTCCAGCGGCCCCCCGACGCTCTCCTTCTGCTGGCGCTGGGCCTCCTTCTCAGGGCTCTCTCTCGTTTCATCCACGCCGACCGCGATGTCCGGGATCTCCTTGACCAGCGAGAACTCCCCCATCGTCCGGATCAGGTACTCGTAGAACGCCTCCTTGATCGTGCCGGCAGGGTAATTGAGATTGGTCTTGGAGAGGGCGTCCACCACCTGGGAGATCGGCAGGCCGGCCGCCTGCAGGCGGCCCTGGTCCACCTCCACCAGGATCTCCCTCTCCAGACCGCCCGAGATGTTGACTGCGGCCACCCCCTCGACTTTCTCGACTTCGTTTTTGATCTGCTTGCGGGCGATGTTCAGCAGTTCGTTCGGCGGGGCATCTCCGGTCAGGTTCAGCACCATGACCGGCAGTTCGAACGGGTTGTACTTGATGACCACCGGGTCCTCCGCGCCGCGCGGGAGACGCTCCTTAATCAGGTCGATTTTTTCGCGGACGCCCAGCGCCGCGAAGTCCATGTGGGTGTCCCAGTTGAACTCCGCGATCACGAGGGAGAGCTCTTCCTTGGAGATCGAACTGATGCGGCGCAGGCCTGAGACGGTGCCGGCCACCTCCTCGATCGGCTTCGTGACGAGCAGTTCGATCTCTTCGGGGGCGGCGTCTTTGTAGCGGGTGACGACGGTGAGCTGAGGATAGGTGATCGGCGGGAAGAGCTCCTGGGGAAGGCGGGACCAGGCGATCAGGCCCAGCAGGACCACCCCGAGGTAGATCATGACGGTGGTGATCGGCCTGCGAATGCTGAACTGCAGCCAGCTCATGCGGCTTCTCCGGGTGTTACTTCTTTTCGGGTCCCTTGATCTCCGGCTCCGCGCGCTGGAAGGAGGCCTCTTCCTCTTCCAGGAAGGACAGGGCGGACCCCTCTTTCAGGTTGCCGCGGGCCTCGGTGATCACCTGCTCCCCTTCTTCCAGCCCCTGCGTGATCTCCGCGTAGTCGGTCGTCAAGTACCCTAGCGTGACCGGCTTGAGGACCGCCTTGTTCCCCTCCCCGGCAAGGAATACCGATTCGAACTTCCCGTCCCCGTCGTTGTCCCTGAGCGCCGAGGTGGGGACCACGAGGGCGTTCGGTTTCTCGAAGACCGCGATGTCGGCCCGGGCGAACATGCCCGGCAGGAGCTGGCCCTGCGCGTTCTCCACCTTGATCTTCGCGGTGAGCGTCCGGGACTTCCCCTCGATGATCGGGGCCAGGTTATCTACCTTCCCTTCGAAAGAAACGGTGGGCAGGGAGTCCACGCTGACCTTCACCCGCTGGCCCAGCCGGATCCGTTCGATGTCCCTCTCGATGATTCCCAGCTCCACGAACACGGAATTGACATCCATCAGCGTGGCGACCACCACCTGGGGCGTCACGTACGCTCCCGGCTCCGCCTGACGGGTACCGATCACGCCGTCCATGGGGGCCTTCAGCGCCGTTTTGGTCAACTCGTGTTCCGCCAGGGCGGATTCCTTCTCGGCCGTGTCCAGCTGGGACTGGGCCTGTTCCACCTCCAGCTCGGACTCTTCCACCTTGGGCCGAATGATCGCGCCGATCTGGTACAGATCCTGGTTCACCTCCAGCCGCTTCTTGGCCAGCTTCCATTGGGCGTCGGCCGTGTCCCGCTTGGACTCGGTATACTCCAGCCGCAGGCGGGCTTCCCGGTCATCCAGCGCCGCCAGATCCTGGCCCTGTTTGACGAGGTCCCCTTCCCGGAAATTCACCGCTTGGATCGTTCCGTTGACCTCGAACTTCAGCTCCACCTCAGTCTGTCCACGCACGGTCCCGAGCGTCGGGAGCATGTCGGTGAATTCGATGCGGGCCGCCTTGAAAACACGGACCGGGATGGCCAGCTTCTCTTCGGAAACGGAAGCGCCGTCGGGCTTGGCCCCCGGCGGCAGACGGGTCACCTTCGGCCCCTTGAGCAGAGCCGGGAGCCAGCTGCTGACGAAGAGGAATCCAACAACGAGGACGATGGCGGTGATGAGGAGGACCCTTAAACGTTTCACCATACCGGCTCCTTTACTTGTAGTAGCCCGTCAACCCAACGGCCTTGTTGAGCTTGGACAACGCGACGTAGTAGTTGGTCATCACCTGAGCCAGGGACGCTTTCTCCTCGGTCAGCCGCATCACCGCCTCCAGCACCTGGGACGGAAGCGCTTCGTTCACCGACGACTGCGCTTTCAGGATCTTCAGCTGTTCCTCCCGGAACGCGATCTTTTGCTGGGCGTAATTCAGCTGAAGCAGGGCCTTCTGGTAGCTGATGTACGCCTCCTGGACCTCTTGGATCGTGGCATTCTTCGCTTCTTCGAGGTCGTTCCGCGCCTTGTTCAGGTTGATCTCGGCCTGCTTGATCTCCGACAAGGACTGCAGTTGGTCGAGGATCCCCATCTCCGCCGAGTACACGGTGGAATCGGTCACGGAGGTCTGGCCCAGGCGGGGGGAGGTCTTTGTCTTCGTCGCCGAACCGGTGGTGCTGTTGGCACCCCAGTTGTGCGTCGCCTTGACGCCGATGAAATAGTCTTCCGCGGAGTTCAGCGGCTCCGTTTCGAACGCGGCGCCGGAGGAACCGATGAAGCCGGAGAGGTCCACCTTGAACTTTGTCTTGGCGACGGCGATCCTCTGTTCGTACTCGTGGAACTGCACCAGCAGGCTGTTGACCAGGATGTCCGGCTTATTCTTGAGCGCCAGCTGGAGGACCTCTTCCGGGTCAACCGGACGCAGGGAGGCCTCTTCGAACTTGTCCGGGGCTTCGGGAAAACCATTGCGGGCCTCCAACCCCATTTTTTGGATGTACTTCAGCCGCGCCAGGCTGACGTCGTTGTCGGCGGTCGCCTGCTGGAACTTCGCCTGGTTCACCTGGGCTTCGATGTTCAGCACCTCCATGCGGGTCAAGAGCCCCTTGTCGAAGCGGCTCCGCGCCTGCCGGAGGAACTCTTCCGATTCCTTCACCAGCCCTTGCTGGGCCGCCCGCCCGGTCTTCGCGCCGACATACTGGTAATACTCCTGCGATAGCTCCTGGGCATACTCCGACTTCACCTTGGCTTGCCGCTTCTCGGCCACCTGCAGGTTGACCAGCGACTGCCGGTAGGCCTGCAGGAGGCGGCCAGAGTAATACAAGGGCTGTTCCACCTGGAGCCCGGCGGAGTATTCGCGGAAATTCACATCGGAGGTGGTGCCGGTCGTCCAGCTGTACTTCAGGGCCGCCGCCGGGTAAAGAGAGCGCCGCGCCTCCCTGACCTTCATCTGCGCGAGTTCCGCTTCCTGCCGGGCAACGCGGGACGGGCGGTTCCTCGCCAAGCCGAATGCCAGCGAGTCATTGAGGGCCCATACCGGTGGATTCGCCGGCACAACAGCGGGAGAAGCGGGAAGCGCCGGAGGAGAGGGAGGGACCGCCGGAGCGGGAGCCGGCTCCGCCCCGGTCGCGGGGAGGAACGGAGGGCGCTCCAGCGGGCGCACCCGCAGGACCAGCCGTCCGGAGGTGTCTTCCAGCAGGTGCTCGGCCGGCTCCGACAACAGGATCTCCACGTAATCCACCTGCCGTGTCGGCTCACTGCCGGCAGGCCGCCGGAGCCGCCATCCGCGGATGACCTGCCCGGAAAGGGATCCGGAATCCTGCAGGTCGGTTTCTACATCCGGCTCAACCGGATCAATCACCAGCCGGTCGGGGTCCGTCAGCGTGTAGGTGACGAAATCGAAGGGGCGGTCCGACTGGAGCTGAAGGATATCCCCATCGAGATCGGGGTCAATGCGGAGTGATTCAAAAACAACCCGCTGATCCGCCGCGAAAGCCGGACCGCACAGGGTAATGCAGGTGAGAAGGAAGAATAACCGTCTCAAAACCGTCTCTTATCCTGTTCAAGGGTACACAACAGGACAAGAGAAGTCAAGCAACCGGACGAGACGGTTGGCTTATTCTTTATGCGTGTTCGATTCGATGGCTACCAGGATCCGGATGACTTCGCCGAGCGTGAACATCATCAGGAATGCCAAGATACCGCTGAACACCATGTTCACGACCACCGGGACCGGAACCGCCGTTCCCTGCTGCTTGGCGGCCATCAGGGTACCCACCAGGCCGATCGCCATCAGCACCAGAACCACGAACGCCAGGACCTTGAAAACCGCCGACAGCTTTTTCAGCAACTCGAAGGAATGAGACATCGATTGCGCTCTCCTTTCACTCGGTTAAGGGGCCCCGGCCGATCCCTGCTTTTCCCGCAGGGCCGCCCGGTAGCGCCGCATGTATTCCCGCATGTAGATCCGGTATTGGTCCATCGTGGCGGCCCGGTAGGCCTGGATCCGGTCCCGGTGCGCCGTCCGCCACCGCTTCGCCCGCTGGCGGGCTTTTGTCCTCCAGACGGGATCCATCCGCTTGATCCGGTAATAGAGGGGGTTCCTCCCCTGCCACGCAGAGAGGTTGTCCCTTTGCCTCTTTTTCTGGCAGTCCGGATCCCCGCAGGCCCGCTGTTTCGTGCGCCTGTATTTGGATGGCTCGAACTCTTTTTGACAGTAAATGCAGATCATGGCTTTTAATTAGCGCTAACGGGAATCGAACCCGTGTTTCATCCGTGAGAGGGATGCGTCCTAGGCCACTAGACGATAGCGCCTAGTCAAGTAAGGCATAATACAAACGTCGTTCGGAGTTGTCAATCGAAGAAAATCACAGCCCGCCGGCCAGCCGCCCGATGAGAAAACCGACCAGCGCGGAGATCACACCGATCCCCATGATCTCCAAACCGCCGCGCCAGGGGGAAAGCCGGGTCCAGCGTGTTTTCCCCGCTCCGAGCCCAAACAGCGCTAAGATCGAGATACCGACCGACCAAGCGAAAGCCCCTTGGGGAGCAACGCGGGCATACGGGAGGATCGGCAGGAAAGCGGCCGCGGCGTAGGAGCAAGCGGTGACCGCTCCGATCACCCAGGGGTTTTCGAAGCTTTCCACCAGCAGGCCCAGCTCCTCCTCCATCATCACCCTCAACCAGACCGAGGGCTTGGAGGTGATACGGTTCACCACCATCTCCAGCTCCTCGCCATGGAACCCCTTGCCCCGGTAAATCTTCCGGATCTCATCCCTTTCCTTCTCCGGCATTTCCTTCATCTCGCGGCGTTCCCGCTCGATCTCGGCCAGGAAGAATTCGGATTGGGATTTGGAGGAGATGTAGGCGGAGAAACCCATGGAGAGGGCGCCGGCGCTCGCACCCGCGATGCCGGTAATCAGAATGATCCGGCTGTCGTGCAGTGCCCCGTAGACGCCGATCACAAAACCGAGCGAGGTGACCAAACCGTCGGTGGCCCCATAAAGGACCTCGCGGATCAGCTTGCCCTTGGGGGAGTGCCAGGCCTCGTCCAGATAGCCGGGTTTTCCACCCAGCTCTTCCAGGATCTTAGACCGGGACGCCAAGTTCCTGCTTCACCTTCCGGACCGCCGCCACCATGTTGGTCAGCTTGGCGACCGATTCCTCCTTGAGGCGCGTCTTGAGCCCGCAGTCGGGGTCGATCGTCAGCTTTTCCGGCGGAAAGACCTCCAGCGCCTTGCGGATCGAGGCGGCAATCTCGTCGATCGATTCCACGCGGTGGGAGTGCACGTCCACCACGCCGAACGCCACTTCCTTGGTGAACGGGACCCTGCGGATCACGTCCAGCAGACGGAAGTCGGAGTTGGTGAACTCCAGGTCGAACTGGTCCACGGCCAGGTCCAGCATCTTCGGGTACGCCTTCTCGAAATCGCCGTAGCAGATGTGCGTGCCGGTCTTGACCTTGACGCCTTCGGTGACGATCTTCATCGCCTCGACCGCCAAGTCCAGCTCCTCCACGCGGGTGGAGACGGCCGGCTCGTCGATCTGGATGAATTGGGCGCCGGCCTGCTCAAGCGCCTTGACCTCTTCGTGGATCGCGCGGGCCAGGTCCAGGCAGAAGGCCCGGCGGTTCGGGTAATGCTCGTCGAACGACCAGTCCATCATCGTGTAGGGACCGGTCAGCATCCCCTTGACCGGCTTCTTCGTGAGGGCCTGCGCGAACTTAAACCACTCGACGGTGATCGGCCCCTTCCAGCGGATCGCCCCGCTGGCGATCGGCTTGCGGTAATAGCGGTTGCCGTATGAACGCACCCGGTCGCTGATCGTGAAGCCGCCCAGGTACTCCGCGAAGTAGGTGGCCATGTCGCCGCGGTAGAACTCCCCGTCCACCAGGATGTCCAGGCCGATCCGCTCCTGGATCTGGATCCATTCCCGGGTTTCCTGCTGCTCCATCTTCAGCAGTTCGGCTGGGGAGATCTGCCCGCGCCGCGCCTTGGCTCGGGCGGATTTCAATTCCTCCGATTTCGGAAAACTCCCTACGGTGGTCGTTGCTAACATTTATAGTCCCAATCCTTTAATTAATGCCTCTCCATCGGCGCATCGCTGGCCGAGGATGAAAGGCGTGTCCCGTACCGTGTAGCGGCTGGCCTCCGACTCCCGGAGGCGCTGAACCAAGTCCTCAAACGCGGCCGGCTGATCGGTCTCGAACGCCAGCACGAAATCCTGGTCTCCCAGGCCGAACGAATAGGTTGTGTTGAGCCGCACCATGGGGTAAAGCTCCCCCGTGGCCATGTGTCCCCGCATCATCCTGCGCCGCTCCTCGAACGGCAGGAGGTACCACTCCCGCGATTTGACGAACGGGTAAAGGAACAGGTACTTCCGCGGCGCTTCGCCCGCCTCGAACGCCGGGAGGTGGCCCGGGTTGTACTGGGAGGGGCGCGTCATCGCGATGAATGTGTAGTTGGGCTTGAGGTACCGTCCCAGACCGGTCTTCAAGAGGTCCGCTGTGAACGATTGGAACGGCGCCAGGTCCTTGGCGATCGCCCAAAAGAAGAGGTCCGTGTCATGGCGAAGCCCGATCGCCAGATAACTCCGCACTTGAAGGTCCTTGCGCTGGGCGGCCAACTCCGCGAGGAACTCCCGGATCCCCTGCTGGCGCTCGGCCGCCGGCAGGCGGCGGAACGCCGGTTCCAGCGCGTAACAGGGGAAATCGACGAACGTCGGGTTCTCGGGAATCGCCGGTTTCTCTGCGGGCTGGGCCTGCGGCGGCCGCTGGGTCTGCGTTGGCTGGCTCATCATCCCACCTTTATCTTTGCAAGCTCATCGTCCGTGATGTTTCCCTCCAGCAAAACCGTCTCGTCCATCGGAGCGGCATCCTCCCCGCGCGGCACGCCGATCTTCACGAATACCTTCGCTTCCGCGGGGCGCTTCTCCGGCTTCGTGTAATGGGAGATCACCCTCAGCGCGAGCCGGTTCATCAGGTCGTCCGGCGGGCCCAACAGCAGAACCGACGGCGCCGGGAAACCGTCCGGTTTGAACAGCACCCGGCCGGGGGCCAGATACTCTTGAAGCGTGCCGTTCTCCTGCTCGTTGCGCCCGACGACCAGCTTGGTGGAGGGGTTGGGCCGGAAATGCCGTCCGAACCGGAGCAGTTCCATGTCCTCCAGGTCGATCTTGTCCTGGTGGTCGAACAAGTCTCTGACCCGGTTCCCGAAACCCTCATCGGTCAGCAAGCATCCTCCGGCGGGGTTCGGGTAATCCAAGATGCCCAGCCGCAGAGCCAGTTCCATCTGGGGCTTGCGGCTCCGTCCGGTGATGCCGTACAGCAATCCTCGGTCCACCGCGCCGGCCTGCTCCGGGAGCGTGGGCTCCATCGCCTTCGCCGAGAGCGGCCGCACCACGAGCCCCTTCAGGCCGGCCCGCTCCTCAATGAGGGCCATGGAGTTCTTCATCTGGGACATCGGCCGCTGGCCCAGCACCTCGCCGGTGACCAGGAACGAAGCGCCGATCCGGGCCATGACCTCCTTGACCTTCTCGAACATGTAGATCCGGCAGTCGATGCAGGGGTTCATGCTGGAGCCATAGCCGTATTTCGGGTTGCGGATCACGTTGATGTACTCATCGGTCATCTTGATCACCAGGAAATCGATCCCCAGCGACCGGGCCGCCTTCATCGCGACCGTCTTGTCACAGCACCCCCAGGGAGCCGAGAGGTAGATGCCGGTCAGTTCGATCCCCTGCTCCAGCATCACGCGGGCGGCCAGCGTGGAGTCGAGCCCGCCGGAGATCATGGCGACGGCTTTTTTGTTCAATTGAGCAGGCCCCTTAGGATTTTCAAGTTCATTTTGTCTTCCGTGTAGTTTTCGTCCTTCGGTGTTTCCAGCACCATCGGCACTCGGGCAAACCGCTTGTCCCTCAGCAAACAGCGGAACCCTTCCAGCCCGATCTGCCCCTTGCCGATGTGCTCGTGCCGGTCCACGCGGCACCCCAGCTCTTTCTTGGAGTCGTTTAAATGAACGGCGTGGATCTTGTCGATCCCCACCACCCGGTCGAACTCCTCCATCGTCTTCTTGTACGCGGGCTCGGTCCGGAGGTCGTACCCCGCCGCGAACAGGTGGCAGGTGTCGAGGCAGATGCCGGTCCGCTCAGGGCGTCCGGTCTTCTCCAACAGCTCCGCGAGGTGTTCGAACCGGTGCCCGATGCACGCTCCCTGCCCGGCGGCGATTTCGTAAAGCACCCTCACCTTCGACTTCGGGGTCTGGTCGATCACCCAGCGCACCGCCTCGGCAATGCGCTGGATCCCTTCCTGCTCACCGGTCTCCTTGTGGGAGCCGGGGTGGTGCACGATGAACGGCAGTCCCAGCAGGGTTGCCCGTTCCACCTCGGTCTTCAGCGCCGAGCGGGACCGGGTCCAGATGGCCTTCTCCGGCGAACCCACGTTGATGAGATACGCGGTGTGCACGAAAACCGGCCCGATGCCGCTCTCCCGCGCCGCCCGCTTGAACCGCTCCGCCTGTTCCTCGGTGATCGGCGGCGCGTCCCACTGGTTGTTCGACTTGGAAAAGATCTGGATCGTCTGACAGCCGACGCCGAGCCCCCGTTCGATCGCCTTTTCGAACCCGCCGGCGATCGACATGTGGGCGCCCAGCTTCATCGGGGACTTAGATCCCGACAAGGATATCCTCCCCCTCCACCTGGACGGGGAACGACTCCACCTTGAACTCCGGGTTGGCCGTGCAGACGCCGGTGGTCACGTCGAAACCCCAGTGGTGCCAGGGACAGCTGACCACGTTGTCCTTCACGTGCCCCTCGCCGAGCGGCCCGCCTCGGTGCAGGCAGGTGTTGTCGATCGCGTAGAATTTCCCGCCCGAGTTGAACACCGCGATCTTCCGCCCGGCCAACTCAACCACCTTGCCCTGCCCTTCCGGGATTTCGCCGCGGCAGGTGGCTCTTTCGAAACCAGCCATCCTTAGTGGGCCGCTTCCCGCAGAATCTTCAGTTTCTTGACCGCGCTCTGATGCGGCAGGAACTCCAATCCGCAGTTGGGGGAAAGCCAGAGCCGTTCCGCCGGAAGCGCTTTCGTGAAGAGCGCGACATCGCTCTTGAGCCGGCCCACATCCTCCAGCTTCGTGTTCCGGGCATCCACCAGCCCCAGCGCCACCTCCCCTTTCCAACCGCCGCTTTTAAGGAAGTCGGCCGTCTTGGAGAGCAGGTTCGGGTTCTTCTCCCGCGCGGAGACGAGGTCAAGACCCAGCACCTCCACCTGCAGTTTGGCCAGCGCCGGAAGGAGGGCGGAGACGTCCTGGAAATAGACCGCCACCCAGCGCCGCGCCTTCACGCCGGCGAAGATTTGGTTGATCGCCTCGATCGCCTTCGTCGTCAGCGGCTCCTGCGCCGAGAGGGAGGGCTCATCGATCTGGATCTCCTTGACCCCGGCCTTCTCCAGCGCCAGGACCTCCTGCCTCAGCAGATCGGTGTAAAGGGGAAGCAGGCCCTCCACCGTCTGGCCGGCTTTCAGCTCGGTCGCGGAGGCCAGCATCAGCGGGCCCGGCAGGGCGGCCTTCACCGGCTTCCGGGTCGCCGTGGAAGCGAAGCGGACCTCCTCCGAGGAGGCGCTTTTCTGCCAGGAGACGCCGTCGGCCATTTCCAGCCGGCGGTAATAGACGTTGTTGTCGAAGAAGCGGCGGAGCGCCCCCCGCCCGATCCCCTTGGAACTGCGGGCGATGAGGTGCGGCAGGTCCTCCCAGCGGATCTGTCCGTCGGTGACCAGGTCCAGTCCGGCCTCTTCCTGCTCTTTAAGGACGCGGCGGATCACCTTCTCGATCTCCTGCTGGAGACCGGCATCGGTCACCTCCTGTTTCTGCCACTTGTCGATGGTACCCGGCAGGTTGTCTGATCCGGTTTCGGTGACTTTGGGGAAACTCCCGACAACGGTGGTTCGAATGGCCATGTTGGATGGTTCCTTGTTTGGTTTAAGGGTGAATGGAAGGAAATTATTTTAGCACAGCACGGCTATTTCTGAATACCGCCGCGGGTGAGTTGGGCGGGGTCGAGCGCTTTCTTCAGGCGGGCGCGCGGCAGGCTGGTCAGCTCGACAGCCACGTCAATCAGCGGCCGGCTCTCGGCATAGGCCTTCTTGGCGATCTTGGCCCCCATTTCGTAGCCGACGACGGGATTCAGGGCGGTCACCAGGATCGGATTCCTGCCCATCGCCTCGGCGATGCGGGCTTCGTTCACGGTGAAGCCGGCGATCGCCTTGTCGGCGAGCAGGCGGCTGGCTTTGGCCAGCAACTCGATGCTCTGCAGGAGGTTGTAGGCGATCACCGGCAGCATCACGTTGAGCTGGAAGTTGCCGGAGCCGCCGGAGAAGCCGATCGCGGCGTCGTTGCCGAGCACATGCACGCAGACCATCGCCACCGACTCCGGGATGACCGGGTTCACCTTGCCCGGCATGATGCTGCTGCCCGGCTGGAGCGCCGGCAGGCGGATCTCTCCGAGGCCGGCATACGGCCCGCTGTTCATCCAACGCAGGTCGTTGGTGATCTTGAGGAGCCCGACGGCCACCGTTTTCAGCTGGCCGGACAGCTCGACGGCCGTGTCCTGCGAGCTCAAGCTCTCAAAATAATTCCGGCTCGTCCGGAACGGGAACTTCGTGCGCTTAGCCAACTCCTGAGCGACCAGCCGGCCGAACCGGGGGTGGGCGTTGATGCCGGTGCCGACGGCGGTGCCGCCGAGCGCCAGCTCCGCCAGCCGCGGCAGTGTGGACTCGACCCGATCGATCCCTTTACCGATCTGCGCGGCCCATCCTCCCATTTCCTGGCTCAGGCGGACCGGCATCGCGTCCATCAGGTGCGTCCGCCCGGTCACCACCACTTTGTCTAGGGTGCGGGCTTTGCGCAGGATCGCCGCCTGCAGGTACTTGAGGGCCGGGATGAGATCGCGGGTCGTCTCCAGCGCCGCGGCGACGTGGATCGCCGCCGGGATCACGTCGTTGCTGGACTGGCTCATGTTGACATGGTCGTTGGGGTGGACCTTCCGGCCGCCGAGGCGCTTCGTGGCCAGCGTGGCGATCACCTCGTTGGCGTTCATGTTGGTGCTGGTGCCGGAGCCGGTCTGGAAGATGTCGAGCGGGAACTGGGCGTCGTGCTTGCCGTGGCCCACAGCGATCGCGGCCTCCTCGATCGCCGCCGCCGTGCGGGAATCCAGCAGCTTCAAACGCCGGTTGGCGATGGCGGCGGCGGCCTTGATGTGGCCCAGCACGTGGATGAAGGCGCGGGGAAAGCGGTGGCCGCTGACCTGGAAATTCTCCACGGCCCGCTGGGTCTGCGCGCCGTAGAGGGCGTCCGCCGGAACGCGGACGGGTCCCATGCTGTCTTTGACGATCCGGAATCCTTTCTTTGCCATGAGAATTCTATTGTATCAGAGCCGTGGGCTCAGTCCATGCTCTCCCCGGTCAACGGCCGGATCCCGACCACGCTGAAGAACAACTCCCGGCTGGAAACCTTCCGCGCCGACTCCCGCACCTCCCGAAACCGGCCGCCCGGCCAGAGGGCCGCGGCGAACCGCAGGAGCCCTGAGAGCAGGAACAGCGACATCAGCCGCAGGCCGAACAGCGGCGGCAGGCGGTCGGCCAGGAACCCGCCCAGCAGGGCGCCGGCGCAGATCGCCACCCCGCTGATCAGGTTGAAGTACCCCAGGCACCGCACCCGCTTTTCCGGAGTCACGGCGTCATAAATGAAATTGGCGGCACACAGGTTGAACCCGCCCCAGACGAACCCGGCAAAGAACTCCACCAGGACCAAGTAGGCCGGGTCCCGAGAGAAGAGCCAGAGCAGAGGGATCAGGGGGATCAGCCAGCCGGTTGTTTTCAGGATGTGCGCGTTTCCCACCACGTCGGCGTTGCGCCCCCAGACCGGGAAGGCAGCCAGCATGCCGACCGCCGCCGCCAGGTGAATCAGCATATAGGTGAAGTAGCCGAGCTGGAGGTCCCTCAACATGTAGACGCTGAAGTAGGGCGCGGCCAGGTGCGTGGTGAACAGCGTGAAAGACACGAACAGCACGAACCGCACAAAGTTGCTCTCCCGGAACCGGCGCAGGAACATGAGGAACGTGAAGTCCGACCCCGGCGGCGAAGAGAGCGGCAGGTCGGCCATCCGGGAGAGCATGCCGGCCGAGAGAAACCGCATCAGTGATGCCGCCGCGAACAGCGCGGCGAACCCCCACGCCAGGGAAACCTGCTTCATGCCGGCCAGCAGGAGGCCGCCGAGCGCGGTGCCGGCCAGTCCGGCAAGCCCCGCGATGCGGGACCTCCAGCCGAAGTAGACGCCCCGCCGTTGGGGCGGCAGGTACTCGCTCATCAAACTGCTCCAGGCGGTGCCGCAGAGGTTGTTCAGCACCCTAAACACCACCGCCAGCGCGATCAGCGCCGCCAGCCGGCCCGGGAAATCGGCCAGCGCCAGCGCGGCCATCGGCAGGAGTCCC
>JGI1358J11329_10000372_pt1 | contig 40822 bp, 44 predicted proteins | sample Subgroupgradi54m_FD_11329 | JGI IMG/M metagenome (IMG submission 11329)
GGGCAAAACGACTGTAACTTGACCCCCGGCTTCGGCTTTAAAGTAAGTCAGACTAGCCAATAAAACCTTATATGGCTTACCTTCGGCGACGACGCGATATTCGCCTTTGTCATCCTGAATCAAATTACCCAAAACTTTCCGACGTTCGATCGGACCAATTTGCTTATATATAAACGAACCGTCGTCGGCAATAGTCAACTTCAAAACATCGCCTTCCACCAGCTTACTCTTGGAAGCATAGTTAGCTGGCACTGGGTATTGTTTGCCATCTGGACCCATCATATTTTGGCCATCAAACACGCCCTCAATGACTTTGCCGCCTTCGGACATGCTTAAAACTTGCGCGCGTTTAGCCAGATCCGCGCCCAGATCACTCTTCCCGCCCATCATCTCAAGCAATAAATGCTTGGCTGATTGGATATTTTTTTCCGCTGCCTCAATCATCTGAGCCACCAGCGCAATGTTAGAAAAATTGTCCATATTTTCTTTTTGTTTCTATAAAGTTTTTCGACCTTGATATTATAACAAAGTCAATCTCTATTGGCAAGCAAGGTTTTAACCCAAGCAATAAAGGCTTGTAAACCAACCATAAAACTGCCGTCCTGGGGGTTTTCCAAAATATCCGCCCCGTGATCAAGTTGTTCTTGATTGATTTCAACGGCTTTTTCCACAGCCTGCGATGGTTGCTCGGGCGTGTGCTCTGTTTCCAAACTACTTTGCTCGTTCATCCCGTTAGAAATAATGATTAGTTAATAATTACTATGCTTTATAATCAACCCGTTGAGTATAATCTTGCGATAAATCAAACGATGTAAAATTTCTAACGGGATTCATGTGTTTTTAAAATAAATTCTCTAAATTGAGGAAACTTGACACATAAATCTTCTGACTGGACATTGTCCTTAACCGCCTCTTGCAAAACCACAAAAGCTAAATTTGTGTCTTGAGGCAGAATGCTAGCCACAAATTCGCGGACTAAATCATCTAAATCTCGGCGCTCATTGAACGAGATATTGAGTTGCAAACGTTCTTCGAGTTGAAACAGTTCTTCAAAGTCAGCGGACATGCCCTTAATCAAACGAGAAAAATCTTGTTCCGTGTCAATGAGATTGATATTATCCATGACTTTCTGCGCAATTTCAGCCGCGCGCTTTAAGTCAATCTTTCTGGTGCGCAACAATTCCGCCAAGAAAAAACAAACTGATTTGGCGTACTGTTCTTTATGATTCTGCTTGTCGTCGCTCATAGCGTTCTCTCGATTGCCGCAGGCCCTGCCACGGCTGGACTCCCCAGCTTGGTGCGTTCCAAAATTTCCGCTTCCACAATAGACTTAGGCACGCCATGCTTTAAGCGGGACAGGTTCCTGATAATTTGGGCCATCTCCAAATTGGCACCCTCAGGTTTAGGATAAGTTTCCATGTTGAATGGCCGGGACGCCGTGCCCTTAATCATCAGTTTGACATAAGCGTTAAACCGGTCAATGTTGATGACATCAAACTCATTAAACACCGGGGCGAATTCCTTGCCCATAATTTCAGCGTCCTCAACTCCGATCCGAAAACAAATCATGGTGCCGGTGTTGCCAAAAACCGCATCCTTCACTCCGGTATTTAAAGCGGACGAGCCTTCTTTTTCTACAGCGAGTTGGGAAATAAACTGGTGGGCCATGATCAAATTCAGCCGATACTTGCGGGCTTCAGACAAAATCGTGGCAAAGCTGTCAGTCACAAAATTCTGAAATTCATCGACGTATAAATAAAAATCGCGCCGCGTGTCTTCTGGAATATCAGCTCGTGATAACGCGGCCATTTGAATTTTGGAAACAATAATCAACCCCAGAAGTTTGGCATTAACTTCTCCGGTCTTGCCTTTGGACAAATTAATCAGTAAAATTTTGCCCTCATCCATGACTTGCCGAAAATCAAAGGCATTTTTGGGCTGGCCGATAATGTTACGCATCATTTCGTTTTCCACAAACCGACCAACTTTGGAAATTAAATAGCCCAGCATTTCAGATTTATGAAAATCCGAAGTCTTGGCCATTTCNTTTTCCCAAAANGATCGGACAATCGGNTCTTTGACTTTNGAGACTTTGTANTTCTGAAANTCCATATCCGTAAACATCCGAGGAATATCGGCCAAGGTTCCCGGGTATTGTTTGTCTTCCATCAGCGTTAGCATGACGTTCCGCATATTGTGCTCAAACATTGGGCCAATCATTTCGGGCGGGAACAATTTCATGAAAATGGCAATCATTTCTTGCACCGCAAAATCTTTTTGTTCCGGGCCTTTGACCTCCAGCATATTAAGTCCCAGTGGCCGGTCCATGTCAAAAGGCTCAAACAAAATTACATCCTCGGCGCGCTCTTTGGGAATGTACTGCAGGACATCCTCCACAAAATCGCCATGCGGATCAACGATACACACCCCCTCGCCATTGCGGATATCTTGAATGGCCATATTTTTCAAAAGTTCAGTTTTGCCAGTGCCGGTCCGGCCGATAATGTATTCATGCCTGCGGCGATCATCCCGTTCCAAATAAATTTTAGTTTCAATGCCACGGTAAAGATTTTTACCCAAGAGCACGCCCGTGGTCGGCGTGTTGATCGGCGCCGGCGCTTTTTTGGCCACCAGCCATTTGATGTTTGGCGTTTCGGTAAATCGCGTGGGTAAATGCCAAATGCTGGACAACTCTTCAGTATTCAAAATCGCCCGCGTGTTTCGAAAGACTCGAAAAATATAATCACTCATGACCTGCTTGGTGTCTTTGTGAATCACCTTGAAGCCATTAAACGGCGGCATAGTGTACTGCATAAATGACGCGGAAATATTTCGCAGATTCGCTTCAGCCGAAGCCTGGTCAACCGAAGAGCTGATCAGCCGTAAGTTGAACTTAAACCCAGCCTTCGAGGCTTTTTCGTCAAATTTTTTGATCATCTCCTGCTGCATGGGAGTCAGTTGCAACGGCTTGCTCATACCGCTCGAATCCATGTAGCCCGGTCGCTCTTGTCTAGATTTTGGAGAAAACAGCTGGTCAAAGGCATCACCCAAGATTCGAAAAAAACCATTTAGGCCCTTGAGCCAAAGCGAGGAAGTAACCACGTCGGGATTTCGGCCCTGCTGGATTTGTAACGCAAAGCCGCGCGGTTTGGACTGCCAATGCTCCGAAGCCGGACTAACCAACAACTGTATAGCCGCGCCTTCTTCCGCGGATAATTTAGATAAACTATTAGTCAAGGAATTCAAGGGATCAGTTTCCATGACTTTGTAAGTGCGAATCGGAAATGAATAATTTTTTTGCAAACTTAATTCCGCCGCGGCTACAAATGACTTAGGCGAAAAAATATTGTACGGCTTAATAATGTCAATCTGGGCCTTGGGATATTGGGCGTGCAATTGTTTCTCCACCAAATCCTGCAGGCGCTTGGGAATGTTCATATAGAACGAGATCTTTTTTTGGTGCGCGCCAATCTCAAAGCTCATGTATTCGTTAATACCCAAAAAATGACTGACACTCCGGCCGTCCGCGCTCCCAATCGTCGCAAAAAACTGTTCGGCAATGCCGATCATGTCTTTTTCTTCTTTTTGCGGTTCTTTTTCCGGGTCGGAATTTTCTCTGGGGATGGTCACTTCCAAAAACACGGACGACAGAATTCTCGGCGCCCAGGTTTTTTTACGCAGTAAATCCTGAAACAAAAAATACAAAAGCAGTCCCACCAGGCCTAGAATCGCCAGGAGGATTAGCCAGAATATAATTAGCGAACTATCGGTTAAACTCATTTTTGCTTGCCCGGTACTGAAATTCGATTTTTTGGTGCGAAGCACATCGAATTTCTAGTACTGGGTTTTAGTGTCAAATATTTTGTACTTAAGCGGCTAGAGGCAACTCTTTATCTAAACTCTCCTCTTCAAGCGCTTTATATCGTTCCTGTCCGGCTTCTATAACAGCATTTGCCTCATCCGGAGGGATCCTCGATGCTTGCATTTCTTGAAAAGCTTTATTCATTAGAGCTTTCGCTTCTGCCGGTGTCTGAGTTCGGGCAAAGCTGTCTACAAAATCCTGTGATCTGTCTGAAAGTTTCAGCAAAATTTCTGGTCCCTTTGATACTCCTTTAGGGTTTGTAATCCCAGTATCTTCTGCTTGCTTAGCTTTTTCGAAACGTTCGGCCTGAGTTGTAAATTTTCGAACAACTCCCATACTTTCTTTATCATCCAAAAACTCACCCGCGACCTCCTTCTTTTGACGCAAGGCGTCTTGGCGGGCTATTTCTTCCGGACTCATCCGGCCTGTTTCTATTGAATTTAGGGCCATATTTGTTGGTTAACTGGTAAGTTTAATACAAAAACTGGATTTTGACAAGAGGCTAATTTCTGTTTCTATTCGAGAAGATTTACGATTTATTATACCATTTCTGGCAAATTTTTGACAAATGGCTTGAAATTTAGTAAAATTTAATCAAATTACTAGGCATTCTGAAACCAAAATGTCCCTAAAAATCATACATACAAAAAATTTACAATGGATCGATATTGTCAATGCCGATGACAAGGATTTAACCTATCTGAAAGAAAACTTCAAATTCCATCCTCTAGACTTTGAAGATATAGCGGCTTCAGCCACTCGGACCAAAATTGACGAATACGACCATTATCATTTTATCGTTTTATTGTTTCCCATCCTCAACCGCGAGACTGGCGAGATTAAACCCGCCGAAGTAGATTTTTTTGTCGGTAAAAATTTCGTAGTTACGGCGCATGATGGATCTATGCAGACATTGAATAATTTGGTTCACAGTGTCCATCAATTTGACAACACCCGTGTAGCGTATATGAACCAAGGACCGGGCTTTCTGGTTTTTTCAATTTTGGAAATTTTGTTTAAACGGAGTTCTCCAATTCTGGACAAAATTAATAACCAAGTCAACCAGTCAGGAAAAAATATTTTCCAGCTAGATATCCGCACTTTGCAAAAAGTTTCCGAGCTCAAAAAAAGCATCATCGTTTATCGCCGTATCATGAAGATGCACAAATATATTTTAAGCAAATTACAAAAGAGTAAAAAAGATTATTTACAATTTAAGGATTCCAAAGGCTACTTTGAAAACCTGATTGAATACGCGGAAAATATTTGGGAAGTCCTGGCTTCAGATAAAGAAAGCGTGGAAAGTTTCGAAGAAACCAATCAATCCCTTGGCACGCACCAGATCAATGACGTATTACAGGTCCTTACTATCGTCTCAGTGGTGGTAACAACTCTGACTTTAATCACGGATATCCTCATCTTCTTTGAACGATCCAATCTCGAGCGGAGCTTTGGCTTCACTTCCGATTTAGAGCTCTTTGTCTTTATGACTTCCATCTTGGGCGTCATTACCACCATCATGTTTATATTTTTCAAAAAACGCAATTGGCTTTAATCTAGGTTATAGGTGATAGGTTTTAGGTTATAGCTACTATCACAGTTTTTTTGTTATAATACCCGCTATCACCTATTACCTACAACCTATAACCTATTTATGCTTAAGCTATTTAATTCCCTAGCCCGAAAAATCGAAGAATTCGAACCAATTAAACCTGATCAGGTTGGCTTTTATATTTGCGGACCCACAGTATATAATGATGCCCACATTGGGAATTTGCGCACCATGATTATGGGTGACTTGATTCGTCGAACCCTCGAATATAATGGTTTTGTGGTCAGGGAAGTCATGAACATCACTGATGTCGGGCATTTAACCTCTGATGGCGACACTGGCGAAGACAAGATGGAAAAGGGCGCAAAAAGCAAATCCGAAGTCCTAGCTATTGCTCAAAGATACACCGAAAGTTTTTTAAACAATTTAGAGGCACTAAATATAAAATCGCCCAATGTCATGCCCAAGGCATCCGATCATGTTGCAGAGCAAATTGAAATGATCAAAACTCTGATCGAAAAAGGTTTTGCGTATGAATCAGACGAGGCGGTATATTTTGATGTTTCCAAATTTCCTCAGTACAACCAACTCATCGGCCAAAATCTGGACGACATGAAGCTGGGGGCTCGACAAGAAGTAGTAAAAGATTCCAAGAAAAAAAATCCCATTGACTTTGTGCTATGGTTTAAAGCAGTGGGGCGTTACGAGAATCATATCTTACGCTGGAGCAGTCCGTGGGGCGAGGGTTTTCCAGGCTGGCACATTGAGTGCAGTGCCATGAGCAAAAAATATTTAGGCGATCACTTTGATATCCACGCCGGCGGGATTGATCTGAAATTTCCTCATCACACTAATGAAATTGCCCAAAGCGAGTCCGCAAACGATGCTAAGATGGCCAACTTCTGGATCCACGGTGAGCATATGCTCATCAATGAAGGCAAGATGGCTAAGTCTGAAGGCAATTTCATCACATTAGCAGATGTCATAAAAAAAGGATTGAATCCTCTAGCTTTTCGTTACCTAAATTTGACCGCTCACTATCGATCCAAATTAAATTTCACTTGGGAGAGTTTGCAAGCCGCCCAAAATGCACTAAACAATTTATACGAAGAGATTTCTAGTTTCGGCGAGCCAAAAGTTGGCTGCGCCCAGTTTGAACAAGATTTCCTAGAAGCCTTGAATAGCGACTTAGATATGCCAAAAGCCATTGCCATCATGTGGGATCTGGTCAAAACTGATGAATTCCCAACTTCTGCGAAATTGCAAAGCTTACTTAAATTTGATGAAGTGCTGGGATTGAAAATACGACAAACTTGGGAAGAATCAAGTGGAAGACCTGATACGGTCCGTCAACTTATTGACCAACGAGAAGCGGCTCGTAAATCCAAAGACTTTGCCAAATCCGACGAACTGCGTCGACAGATTGAACAAGCTGGGTATCTTTTGGAAGACACAGTCGATGGATTTAAACTAAAGAAAAAATTCTGATGAATTCCGTCTGGTTTAAACTTTTAGTTATTTTAATAATTTTTTCCGCGGAAGCGTTGTCTATTTATTACGAAATCTTTGGCGCCAAATTATTTTCTGATACTAGCCAACCATTCCAAAAGATCTTTTGGAAAGTCCTACCAATTATAATCCTAGCCGCAATCGGGCTTTTCTTAGGCTATGTTTTGGGCATCCGCGCCTTTGAGAATATCTGGATCGTTAGCGTCATTTCTATTGTCTCAATTTTGATTCTTGAACCAATCTTGGCCTACGCCATCTTCAAGCAACTTCCTACGCGCGGCGCTCTAATTGGATTTATGCTAGGCTCAGTAGGCTTTCTGGCAACTTTATTTATTAAATAGCAAACGGCCTTCTAAAAATGCATCTACGAAAGATAAACTATTTATACACTCCCGGCCGATCGGCAAATTATGTATAATTTATACCCGACGACATCACAATGAGAACAAAAACTAAAAAGAAACTCAAAGCATTTGCCAAGAATTTGGGAATTTTGCTTTTAGAAAAAATCAAAGAACTTAAGGAACTCGATGTACTCATTCCCGATCCGTTTGAAAGTAAGTACGAGCACATGAAGCGCATGCGACGATCTATGCAGGGCTATGATACTGCAACTATTAGTCAGGGTCTTTATAGATTACGGCAACGGGGGCTAATTCAACCACAGAAAAAGAAAAAGACTTTTGCTTACGAACTGACTTTAAATGGTTATCAAAAGCTTCTGATTCATAAAATCACTCAGTCAATAAAACCACGAAACTCTAATCGGGCTTGTATTATTATTTTTGACATCCCTGAAGAAAAACGGAAGCACCGCAAATTCCTTCGCCGACTACTGATCAAAAATGGATTTATTAACTTACAAAAAAGTGTAATGATCGCACCACATAATCTTACACACGAATTTATTGACCTATTAAATAAATTAAAGTTGGGACAGCATGTCACGATTATTAATGGCACTGTCCAATATCAGTAATTATACATTTTTGGCCGATCGGCAAATTGTGTATAAATAAATCTAACTGAAACATCTACTTTTAGTATTCATATTTATACACTAACAAAAGTTATCCACTATATCCCCTTTTCCACAGGGTTGCGCAAAGGCCTAAACACTATCTATAATAAGTTACTTTTAATACTTGAACATGGCGAAAAAAGACCAAGAAACCAAGCCTTCTGAAAATTTTATCAACCGGATCCCACCCCAAAATATCGAAGCCGAGCAATCAGTTTTGGGCTCCTTGCTTCTTGATCGGGACGGAATCATCAAAGTCGCGGACCAGATCACGGCTGATGATTTTTACGATGACAAACACCGCATTATTTACAATGCGATGATTAAACTTTACGATGAACGGGCGTCTATTGATATTCTGACCGTGTCCAACATTTTGGAAAACGGGCACAGCCTAGAAAAAATCGGCGGCATTTCTTATCTAACGACTCTGGTCAATTCCGTGCCGTCTGCCGCGCATGTGGTGCATTATGCCAACATTGTCAGGCGCAAAGGAACTCTGAGACGTTTGATTTCTTCCGCCACAGACATCGTGGGTTTGGGATACCAGGAAGACATGGATTTGGAATCACTGCTGGACCAAGCCGAGCAAAAATTATTTTCCGTATCGCAAAAGTACCTCAAGCAAAACTTTGTGCCCCTATCCGAAATCTTGCACGAAACATTTGACCGTATCGACGAATTGCATCGGGAAAAAGGCAAACTCCGCGGCGTGTCCACGGGCTTTAGTGATTTGGACAACAAACTCGGTGGTTTACAAAAATCCGATTTGATTATTTTGGCTGCCCGGCCATCCATGGGCAAAACTTCTCTGGCTTTGGACTTTGTGCGCAACGTGGCTATGAATGAAAAAAAGGCCGTGGCCGTCTTCTCGCTGGAAATGAGCAAAGACCAGCTGGTGGATCGCCTACTCGCGGCTGAGGCTGATGTGGATCTGTGGAAAATGCGTACCGGTAAATTAAACGACCTCGGGCCAGACAATGACTTTGAACGGATTGGTCATGCTTTGGGCCGACTGTCCGAAGCGCCAATTTTTATTGATGACTCGGGATCTCTGAACATTATGGAACTACGCACGAAAGCGCGCCGTTTACAGGCGGAGCATAATTTAGATTTAATCGTAGTGGACTATTTGCAGTTGATGCAGGGACGCAATACGGAAAATCGCGTGCAGGAAGTTTCGGAAATTTCCCGCTCCCTCAAAATCCTGGCCAAAGAATTAAACGTCCCCGTCTTGGCTCTGTCCCAGCTATCCAGGGCTGTAGAACAGCGCGGCGGGGACAAAAAACCTCAGCTGTCTGACCTTCGCGAATCTGGTTCCATTGAGCAAGACGCGGATGTCGTTATGTTTATTTATCGCGACGAAATGTACGCGGGCAAAGATTCCCGCAAGCCGCATGTGGCGGACATCTTGATCCGCAAACACCGCAACGGGCCAACTGGTGAAATTGAACTGTTCTTTGACGGCGAAAAAACTTCATTCAAAAACTTAGCCAAACAAGCCCCAACCATGGAAGAAGCCATGATGAATCAGATTATGGAATAGGTTTTTCTTCAAATTAGAACTCCCCTCTCCCTCTCGGGAGAGGGGCCGGGGGTGAGGGAAATTAGTTGCGAAATAAAAAAAGCCTACCGGAAAGCCGGTTGGCTTTAGGATCGAGGAACCTCTTGCCGAGCTTGTTGCACGTCGTCAAACGTACTTCTGTGAAAAAATGTGATCTGCTTGCCGACCTGGATCCGAACCACTGTCCCGACTGAAACCTTGGCATTGCGAATCAAAATGTTTCGGGCGCCATATTGCTCGAACCCGTCAATTGAGTGGACTCCTCCCATGATGGTGACTCGCGGGTTGAGGGTTAGCCAAACGTTGCCGTCGTACTTCACCACAGGCACGCTTGGGCCATCTTCCGTGGCTGGCTTGGCCGTCAAAATCGCCAGAAGAGTGTCCAAAGATCGCTGGTTTCCCAATACGACACATGTGGCGCCGTACGAAGAAACCAAGTTGCGTACCAAAGCCACGGTCGTTGACGATGATGTCACGTTGTCGGACGACCATGGCTTGATCTCCGAATCAACAGCCACGACATCGAACGGCATGTCCACCCGATGCGCGATGTAGCACTCCTGGGCTTTGTTCGCGCTCCCATGATGTGTGAATTCGATCACGACATCAGAAGGACACACTCTTCTGATACTCATCTCTCTCGTGAACGCAACCGCCGATTCACAAACCAGCAGCACTCGTTTCATCACTTCCTCCTTGATGGTTGGAAAAAACAGGGTGGAAGTCTGGTTGAAAACTGGTTAGAAGATGTTACCCTCTAAGCTGTCAGCCTATCAAAAAGAACTCGTAATATCAAGGGGTTGTTTTGTGTCGGATTGTAAAGTAAAATACTCACATGTCCACACTTCCCAAATCCATCCAAAACTTAATCAACGAATTCGGCAAACTGCCAGGCATTGGTCCTAAAACTGCTAGCCGTCTAGCCTTTTATTTGCTCAAGGCCCCAAATCTGGATCTCCAAAGCTTTGCCCAAGCCGTGGCGAATTTACAAAAAGACCTCATCTACTGTTCAATGTGCTTTAACATGGCCGAATCTGATCCCTGTAAAATTTGCGCAGACAGACAGCGCAATCAGGATTTGATTTGCGTGGTCGAAGACCCACTCGACGTGGTCGCAATGGATCAAATTTCTGACTTCAATGGCGTGTATCATGTCCTGGGCGGAGTCATCTCTCCGCTTGATGGTATCGGTCCGGATAATCTCAAAATCGCCGAGCTGTTAAAAAGATTAGAACCGGCCGGAGCCAAAGAAATCGTGCTGGCCACCAATCCCTCACTCGAGGGTGAAGCCACAGCTATGTACATAGCCAAGCAACTAAAGCAGCCAAAATTTGAGCATGTCAAAGTCACGCGCCTAGCCCGGGGACTCCCGAGCGGCGCGGATCTGGAATACGCGGACGAGTTTACTTTGACCAAAGCCCTGGAGGGTCGCAGAGAATACTAAAGTAGCGCGCAGCCCACCCCGGACTTGATCCGGGGTCCACTTCACTAATTAAACCAGACTGGTTAATTATTTGTAGTGGATCCCAGCTTTCGCTGGGATGGGAATAAAAAAACTCGGGTTTTCCCCGAGCTTTATTTTTAAGCGATAGATTCGATCACAACCGTGGTCTGCAACTGCCTGTGTCCGGTCTTCCGGCGATACCGAGACTTGGCTTTATATTTGAAAATCACGAGCTTCTCGCCCTTGCCTTGTTCCAGCACTTTCGCTGTGACTTTGGAGCCTGCCAGATAAGGTTTGCCAATACTGACTTTGTTGTCATCTGCGATGAGTAAAACCTTATCAAAAGTCACAGTTTGACCTTCCGGAACTTCGAGCTTTTCGATAACTAATTTTTCATTCGGGGTAATCAGATACTGTTTCCCGCCTGTTTCAATTACTGCTTGTTGCATGAAAGTTAATCAATGATAATTAAACACCCAAAAAGCTTAACAAAAATTACAAGAAACGTCAAACCTGCCTCTTTCGAGGCAGGTTAATCGAACAAACTATTATTTAGCACTTTTTATTTTAGGTTTTGAATAAGAGGTAAGCCATATCCCGTCTTCTTGGCCATGTTCCTTCATTCCTGACCATAAATCTCTGATTGCTGTCTTTTGCGGGGTATCATTCGGCACTTCTTCTATCATCTGCGGCACGTCTCCTGGCCTCTTTCCTCGTCGTTCTACAAGTTTAACTCCACCCAAAGCTTTAACTTTGGTTTCTAAATCCTTAAAAACTGTCTCAGGCGCATGAATGGCATTCTGTTCGTAGGATTTCGCTTCGATTCCAGTCTGCTCGTGAAGTTCCCACGCCTTAATCATGTGCTGAATAATTCTTGTTTTTAGGGCTTCTCTTCTCTTGGTTCTTAATTCTTTCCAAATTTTATCCTGCAAAACCTGTTGACTAGCACGCAACTCATGATACCGCTTAAGCTCATCGGAATGCTGAAGAACTATATCTACTGCTGCTTTCTCTTTTCCTTTAGTCCATCCTAACTGACCGCGTCTTTGCTCCAACTGTTCTACTGTAGGTGTATCAGAGCCATAATCTAGCAATTTCATGGTTGGACCGTGTTTGTCGTAAACTAACCCGACTCCTGCCTTTTTTATTAACTCCCGTATCCCTTTATCTGCCATTTGAAATTCCTCTGTAACTCGTCCATGTTCCTCCACGGTTTCTCTCAGCTCTTGCGCCAATGCATTCACTTCCGCAGCCAGAGCATCGTTTCCCTTTGTTAAAGACTCAATACCTTCCTTCATTGTCGCTTCTTTTATTTCGCCATCCCGCATTGATGAGGCCGCTTCGTGGATACGATCCAAAATCTCCGGTTGGGCTCCGAAAACATTAATCCTTCTTTCTGCTTCTGCAATTTGGGCTTCCAGGCCTGTGACAGTCGCTTCAATTTCACTTAATTGAACTTCACTACCGGCCGGAAGCTCTCCTGCTTGTTGTACGGCAGTAAAATAATCTCTGGTGCTTTGAGCTGTTTCCAGTAACTGTCTCATGGATAAAATTTCAGTACGCAGTTGATCATGCTCTGAAACTTTTCTCTCTATATCTTTTTCCTTGTGTTGTCTGGCTGCTATTACTTTTTTTCTCAGTTCGTCAGCCGCGCCCCGGATATCGGTGATAGATAAATCCGGTTTTTTCATTTCCGACGACGCGGTAACTTCCCTCTTTCCTCCAGAGCCCCTCGCTGTGTCGGCATCCAACATTACTGGTTCAAGACCTCCTCTAGCACCTTCCCTGTAGATTGGCATATATTATAAATTAATGATTAAAATTATGCTTGACTTCTTTCGTGTCGCAGCTTGTTGAATCATGTACCTAAATCTTATCTTTTTACCCGATTAAAGTCAACCCGATCCCCAATCTTGATGCCGTTCTTTTGGGCCCAGCCGGCATTGGCTTCCAGAACTGAATCTACAGGTTTATAGGGGGTATAAATCTTAAGTAATGAATCTTTAACCCCGAGCTCTATTGGAGCATTTGGATTAATCTGCACTACTTCGCCATCCACGATCCATATAAAATCAAGTGGGAACTTCATGTCTTTCATCCAAAAAGTATACCGATGTTTTTCTTTGAGGACAAAGAGCATGGCACTGTTTTCTGCCAACGAGTCACGGCCAGACAAGCCTTGCAGTTGTTTCTCCTGTGTGTCGGCAATTTCCACATCTAATCGGTGGCCGGCAATACTTACGCTTGGGCTAACAACTTTATGGTTACAGGACGCTGCTAAAAAAATTAAGCTCATGAAAAAAATTCCAAATCTCAAGCGCCAAACAACAAATAAATTCCAAGCTCCAAAATTCAACCTTTTGGAACTTGAAATTTGATATTTGGTGCTTATTTGTGATTTGTTATTTGTCATTTGATATTTTACTTCTATTTTTATATGCTCCAAAAACTGCCGCCACTATCGCTAACATAACCACAAACATGATTATCAAAGCCACGAGCTTGCCTCGCGATTGCAAAAACAAGGCCGACAGTCCAAAAATAGCAGTTAAGGCATAAAGAAATAACACAGCTTGGGGTTGGGAAAATCCAATCTCAATCAGTTTATAGTGCAAATGTTTGCGATCCCCTGTAAATGGTGATTGCCGCTGAACTAACCGTTGAATAATCACCCACAACATATCCAACAAAGGAATACCCATGACCAAAAGCGCGGTTGCTATTTTGCCGCCAGAAACAATAGCCAGCACGGCTAGCATAAATCCGGCAAAAGTACTGCCGCCTTCACCCAAAAAAATCTTGGCCGGATAAAAATTCAAGATCAGGAATCCCAAGAAACTGCCGGCCAGAGTAATGGCCAAAAGCGCGGTTTGGGGCTGGGCGACTTGGGGAGTCAAAGACAACCCGAATAAAACGAGCCCGCCAATTGAAGCAATGCCTGTAACCAAACCATCCATGCCGTCCAGAAGCTTAGTCGTATACGTCATAGTCATGGTCCAGACAAAAACAATAATTGCTGACACGAGTGACGACAGAAAAATAACATTGCCTGTCAGTGGATTGTGAATACTGACCGCGCGCACACCCGAAGCCACGACTATTAAACTAGCAACAATTGGAAAAATAATTGAGTGCTTTGCCGCCAACTGGTAACGGTCATCAAGATAGCCGCCGACCATAAGCACTGCTCCACTGATCCAAATCCCAATCAAAACTGCTAGGGGGATATTTCCTTTCAAAAAATAGCCACCAAAAATTCCAACTACGAATGTTACCAAAAAAAAACTGGTAAAAATTGCCATGCCGCCGAGCGTGGGTGTGGCTGACTTATGAAAATGACGCTGGGTGTCCGGAATATCCAAAATCTTGCGTTTAACAGCCATGCGCGCGACTATGAAAGTTGTCGCAAGAGATATCAGAAACGCCAGAGCAAATGATTCAAAAAATAATAACCGCATACGGTTTTTTAGCGTTAGCGACTTTTAATAAACTCGGATTCAACGAACGGGGTCGTGTATAAAACCAAATCATGTTTGCGGACTTTGGGCGTGACCCAAAACTCCATATATTTCCCAAACATTAGCCTAGTCTGGGCATCAATCGCTGGCAAGGAACCAAATACCGAAGCCACAATAGGCGAAAAAATCCACTGCCAGATCATGGAAAACGATTTCCAGCGGCTGTACTCCTTGGGCCTGGGTGGTAACAACGCCAAACTAATGTACACGGAAAAAATTAAAAAGAAAGTAGCGATGCTCATGATGGCGCGCGTCAGTACCGGCAAGTTTAGGGCTAGTACCGAAGTACCAAATCGATTACCTCCTAGAATCAATGGCAACCAGCCCAAAATTGCGATCATGATCGAAGCGGTGGCCCAAAAATAATGCCCCTCTACTAACCGCTCCCCCCACAGCAATCTTTTCCAAAGTGGAATTTGTTTGTTCTTCACTAGCTCGGGAAAGACCATGGAAATTTCCGTCACGCCCCAAGCCCACCGGCGCTTTTGCTTATACTGTGCCAGCAGAGTACCCCAATACGAATCGCCCAAAACCGCGTCCATGGATACTGTGGTAAACAACGGCAGGCTCCGGTAATCACCGTTGAAATGCATAAAGCATTGCCAAAAAATATGCGAGTCGTCCGGAATGATATCGGTCCGCCAAAATCCGACGTCAACTAAAGTTTTGAAACTCATGGCATGGGACGAAAACGTAATCAATCGATCAGGACGGGAGGCTTCGACCAATTGCCAAAACGAAGACGATATAGCAATCACCCGCGCCACGGCCGGCGTATCCCAAATATTATTGTGGTACATAGGCATGGGCTGGTAGCTGGCTTGGAGCGGTTTGTCAGCTGTCAAAAAATCAAAACTCAAATGAGCAAAATAATTTTTGGACACCGTGGTATCCGAATCAAATGCGGACACAATCACATCTTGGTAAGGGATGTTGAGTTCATCTAAAATTTTCTGTCCGATTTTAGCCGCATAGGTAATGTTGGCGCCCTTAACTTTAGCTTCGCCTGGCAGACCATCGGAATGAATGGATATAATAAACTTATAAAATTTATTGCCAAACTTTTCGAATAATCTGCGCGCGCTTTGCAGAGCCTCGGCTCCGGCGCGCTCTTCCGTGGCCAAAATAAAAATAATTTTTGAATGATCATAATCAGCCGAGACATAAGATTCAATCGAACTTTGTAAAACTTCAAAGCTCTCTTTGACCGTGGCTAAAATTACCAAATGATAAATACGAGTATAATCAAAATCACGCCCCTCGGGTAATTTTGCCAATTGCCGACGATATAGATTTCTCAGCCTGACTTTTGGTTCGCCGCTGATCAATTCACCCAAATAACCTTTAAACAAAACTGGATCTCTTAAACGCTTCAACCAATCGAGCCAATCAATCTGTTCGTGCAGTTTTAATTCTCGATAGGAATGGGTCAAATGCAGGGCGACGTTGGCGCCTTTGAGAAACCAGTAAAGATCAAATAAAATAATATAAAGCGATATCCAAACTGGGTGGACATAAGCCAAAATCGGCGCCCCGATCAAGGTCAGCCAAGTCAAAACGCCTGGAAAAATTTCTAAGAATCTAATTGATAAAGTTTTTTTAAGCATTGGCAACAATTAATACCAAACTGCCAGTCAAAAAAATCAGCTGAATGATCACAGAAGAAAAATTTAAAAAATAACTGGCCAATTTTTCATTTTTATAAAACAACGATGAGATAACTAAATTCAAAAGCAATAACAATAATGCCAGACCGGGAATCCAATATATATACCAACTTTTTTGGACCAGGTCTGTCCCGTAAACGACATTGTAGTGAAGTAAGATATTGCCTTGGCCCAAACGTATCTTGCTCAATAATATTACCCAATGTATAATATTTAAAAGACCTGCCGCGCCCAAGCTGAGGTAATTTAAGCGGTCGGCAAAGAATGATTTTTTTGAGGCCAAAACCTCATTTAATTTCGTTAGAAACATTGGTTGTATTATACTCTTTTTTCATCTAAGAATCAATGAAAAATTTTCTTAAATCAAACTGGGTTCTACTTCTCATTTTGGCTTTGGCTCTCTTCTTTCGTTTCTGGCAAATCGGCCATTTGCCTGGCGGCCTGTTCCCAGACGAAGCGGCTAATGGCCTGGACATCAACTCGATTTTCCGCGGTCACATCCAGCCGTTCTTTGAACGCGGCAACGGCCGAGAAGCGTTATTTTTTTACTTTTTAGCGGCATCGGTGGCGCTTTTTGGCCGAGGCCCGTGGCAGCATCATGTCGTCTCTGCAGGATTTGGATTCTTAGCTGTGGTTGCGGCGTACTTCTTAGCCAAGCGGCTGTTTGGCAAAAGAGTCGCGCTGCTTACAGCTTTTTTCATGGCAGTGTCAAGCTATGCTGTCACTGTTACCCGCACGGCATTTCGGGCCAACCTCGTACCGTTGTTTAGCACTTTAACAATTTTATTTCTAGTCAAGTTTTTCACAGAAACTAACCAACGGAAAAAATACTGGTTCGCAATTCTCTCAGGCATATTTTTTGGGCTTGGTTTCTATACCTACACTTCTTTTCGAATGATGTTGCCCCTGGTCATTGGCTTTTTATTCCTGATATTTTTGAGTTTTCGGAGCCAAATCAAAAAAATCATTCATGACTATTGGAAATATAAAACAATTTTTATTGCCGCGTTTCTAGGGGCGATTACTTGGCTTGCTACTTATTTCATCCAGCACCCCGGCAGCTTTGTTGGTCGCGCTGGTGAAGTTTCAATTTTCAACCACGATCTTAATCACGGAAACGTTGTCGGAACATTTGTTGATGTATTCAAAAAAACTATTTTAAGCTTCTTTACGCAAGGAGACGCCAATTGGCGCCACAATGTTTCTGGTTTTCCATTTCTTTCACCTTTCTTGAGTCCTTTCTTTGCGTTGGCGCTGGTTATTTTTACTTTTGCCATTTTCCGCCTGCTCAAACAAATTTGGCAACAGCGACTGGAAGCCCAAACTGCCTATCAATCCTTGATGGCGATTTGGTTTTGGTTTATGCTAGTACCCGAAGTAACCACAGCTGAGGGCATTCCGCACGGACTTAGACTAACTGGCGTCATTCCGGTAATTTTCATCCTTTCGGCTTGGGGCGTTGATTGGCTCTGGCATAAACTGCTACAAATAAAATTCTTCCGTGATTTCAAATATTATTTTGCCACAATATTCCTTGCCACTATTTTTGTTTACAATTTTTATCTGTACTTTGGTGTCGCGGCCGCATCACCCGATTACTACTATGCATTTCGATCAGATTTGACAACTGTGAGTAATTACCTCAATAGCCGTAACCAACGAACCAAAACTTACTTATCGCTCGACGCCTTTTCTGTCCAAACCGTTGAGTATCTTACCTCGGAAAAAAATCAACCGTACATCTTGGTTGATCCGGCTCGTACCTATGAAGTTAAGCTGAAACCAGGCGATCAAGTCATCTTTACTCAATCCACTATTTACGATCGGCTAAAATTTATACAAAATCATCCCGACGCCAAACTAGTCAAGCAAGATCTAAATCAGTTCGATCAATTACTTATGCTTGTGTATCAAAAATAAATGAAAAAACTTATTGCTAACAATATCAAGACTTCCAATCCCACCGTCTGGCTCGTACCTACTCTGATCCTCGGCGGCCTGCTTAGAATATATCATAATATCGCCGTCTCGCTCTGGCACGATGAGGCTTTCTCCGCACTTTACATCCGCTACCCTTGGGGGGAGATGATGCATCGGATTGGGCTCGATGTGCACCCGCCATTGTACTATTGGATACTCCGTTTATGGAGTTATGTCTTTGGATCCGGCCTAACCTCGCTTCGATCGATGTCGATCTTGTTTGGCATACTCACAATTTACGCTGGCTACCTGTTTGTCAAAGAAGCATTTCAAAACGAGAAACTCGCGATTGTAACCAGTTTATTTCTCGCTATCAACCCTTTTCAGATCCAGTATTCGCTCGAAGCGCGGATGTACACGTTAGGCACGTTCTTGATTCTGCTCTCGTCTTTTCTGCTGGTCAAAGCCCTAAGAACCAATCAAACCAAAATTTGGATCTGGTATGGGATTACGGTTGCGGCCTGCTTCTACACCCACTACTATTTATTTTTCTCAATCGCGGCTCAAGGCCTGTATTTTTTGTATTACTTATGGGAAGAAAAAAGGTTGATGCTCAAAGGCTTGGGTAGTTATGTCTTAAGCCTAATAATATTCGCGCCGTGGATCCCAACCTTACTCGTGCAAATTAAACGGGTTGAGAAAGCTTATTGGATCCCGGCACCTGACCGGTGGAGCATCCCGGGTACCATTTGGAAAATGATTTTTGGGGGGCAAGGCTCGGACCATATTACCTTAATTATCTCAACTCTTGCGGCCATCGCCTTGCTCATTTATTTTTTTAAAGAAACCAAACCCGCCCGCCCCGCAAGCGGGAGCGTTGCGGACGGGCCGCCGATTCGCTGGTTCATAGTCTTGGGTGTGGCCTTGCCATTTGTCGCCTCGCTGTTGTTGTCTTTCAAACAAGCGATTTACCTAGACCGCTACTTTGTGTTCGCGTCTTTGTACTTTACAATTTTGGTTGCGGCGACCTTGTTCCTGGTACCGAAATATACCACCCGTCGAAATTTAACTGCGCTCTTTGCGATTGTGAGTATTGTCATTTTTTTCAGAAACTGGTCTGACTTAAACATCAAAAACAAACCGGGCATGGCTGCGGCCGCGCCCATGATCAATGACAATGCCCGAGCCACGGACAAAATCTATGTCGGCTCAAGTTTCGTTTACTTTACCTTTAGATACTACAATCATACCGCTATCCATCCCCTGTTGTATTCCACGGGTCCCCTGGAAACCATCCCGCATTTCTCCGGCACAGCGTTACTGAACAATGACGATTTAATTTTGGATTTTGGCCAAGCCAAGAAAAACGATACAGTCTGGCTGTTGTGGACCACGGGTTTTGGCGGGTCCAAACCGAATGTCCCTGGGTCATGGCAAAAGGTTCAGGAAAAAAGTTTTGCTGACGCCCCGGACTTTAAAGGCGAAATTTTTGTCACTCAGTATCACGTCAACTAAAAGGTCGAAAATAAAAAAGGAAAAATTATGAAAAAAATTGTTATATCATCTATTGCTTCTTTGATTTTGGTTGCCACACCAGTGTTTGCGGTGACTACAACAACCAAGACAAATGACAGAGCCGTTAAAGCAACGCTCAACGTGGCTTGCGTGGCCACGGCTGTCAACGCTCGCGAATCAGCGCTGAGCTCAGCAGCCTCAACCTTTGGCACAGCCTGGGCTGCCGCTTTCAGTACACGAGCTACAGCACTGGCCGCGGCTTGGGCCAACACCGATGCTACTGCTCGTCGAGCGGCGATCAAAGCCGCGTGGGAACAAAACAAGACCACGAATAGAACTGCCCGCAACGCTTTTGAAACCGCGCGCAAAGCCGCGTGGAGCAAATATCGGACCGCTGCCAAATCCTGTGGACCATCCGCCGCCTCTGACGACACCACTTCCGACAACGTGGACGCCAAAATCGGCAGTTAATTTTTTGAGTTTCAAAAAAGAGCATCACATGATGCTCTTTTTTTGTTACCCGATCACTGTCCCATTAAACTTTTTGCCAGACAAAAAATTCTTAAGATTATTCAGTTTCTTGCCGTTCATCACGACGACTTTCAATCTTAGTTTCTCAGCTAATTTCGAAGCCACAGGATCAAATGGCGCGTTCAAGCCTGGGTCCCATTTATTACCCACAATCTTGCGAAAATCGTGCCAGGAAATTTGCTTCAGGGGTTTGGCGTCCCGGAATTTCTTAGGATCCTTATCATACACATAGTCAATGTTGCTCAAATTCAAAACGGTAGTAGATTGGTATTTGCGCGCCAAAAGCACCGCATCGTAATCAGTAGACCAGCCTGGTCGGTAGCCGGCTGCAATGACAATCGGCTCATTTGCCGCCTCAGGCCGATGCGGGTTAGTAATAATCCGGCTGTGGGCATTTTTTCTAAAAATTGTTCGCAATAAATGTCCGTTTAGGCGGGTGGAATGAATCCCCAGCCAGTCCAAATCGTCCGGATTCAAATCGCCCAAAACTTTAGCCGCCTCAGAATACCGTCTGGATGTCCGGCCGCCGCCGGTGATCAGCAGGAATTTTTTGCCCGGCTTGATCTGAGCTTCAATAATCTTCTTAAACTCCCGCAAAAACTTTACATCAATTTCATCCGGCACGATCAGCGACCCGCCCAAAGAAATTACAAAACGGTTAAGGTTTGGCATTGGTAGTGGTATTTCCCGAGTCCTGCGGCTGAGCTTGCTGGCTACAGGGACTCGCTTGAAAACAATAATAAGCCCATTTACTTAATCGCAAATCAATATATGCCAGTCGCGGTCGGTCTTTGGCTGGAATTTGCTTATTGAGCAATACGGCCAAACTATTCAATTGTGTGACCACTGAGCGACTCGTGTCAAATAATACGGACCAGCCTTCGGCTGAGACAAATTGAACTTCGCTTGAACCTTTACCTGGAAATTTAACACTGACAATCGGTGTGCTAATCTTGCCTGGCCACTGCCGATTTAAGGAAACCACAAATCCGGCGAGCTTGGCATTGGGCAGAGTTTCACCCAAGGCAAAATCTTCGGCCAATTGATCCACGACCAACAACATATTTTTCGCATCAGTGACTTGGCTGACCACCACCCCGTCCTCATCCACCAAAAAATATTGATTGCTCGATTGGATCACAAATCCTGGGACTCTCTCCTTGACTACAAATTTCACTTGATTGGGCCAAATCCGTTGGTAGCTCGAGATTTCTTTAATCGTGGGCAGAGCCTCGGTCAGTATACGATTCGCACGCCCCTGACTCATCAAGAAAAAATTATTCTTTTTGATCAAAAACAAACGGGCGTTGCCGGCCGAAGCAATCGTGTCCTGGATTTGCTGAGTGCTGACTTGAATGTTGCCAGACACCGAAACCTCAGTCACAACAAATCGAGACGAAATGCAAAGAAAATAAAATAGAATCAAAAATAAAACTATAGCGACACTCCGCCAAAACTTCGCGGCCAGGCCCAGGAAACCAACATTAAATACCCGCTTGTAACTTTGGGCCAGCTTAATCTTAGTCTTGAATTCCCGGCCACCAAACCGTCGCCTGGGTTCAAGTTTTTTTCGATGAGACGAAAATATACGCATTATTCTTTATCCAAAGCCAATTGAATCAATCTATCCAAAAACTGGGAATATGATATGCCGGCAGCCGCGGCTGACTGGGGAACCAATGAGGTCGCAGTGAGCCCGGGTATGGTATTGATCTCAAGAAAATAAATCTGTCCGGCCTTGCTCACGATAAAGTCAGACCGGCTGACTCCTCGACAACCGAGCAACTCGTGAACTAAAACAGCAATTCCCTGCAATTTTTTTGCTAGTGATTGAGCAATTGGGGCAGGCACAATCTCGTCTCGGTATTCTGTGTAGTACTTGGCTTTGAAATCAAAAAACTCCGAGCCATTTTTGGGCACAATCTCAATCACGGGTAAGGCCTTGGGATTTTTATTCCCCAAAACCGGCACAGTCAATTCGCGGCCAGACAAATAAGGTTCAATCATAATTTCCTCGTCGTGTTCAAATGCCGCATCAATACCCTTTCTTATTTCGTCTTTTTTGTCCGTGATTGTGACGCCAAAAGATGACCCGATCCGGATGGGTTTGATCACGATCTTACCGCGAATTTTGGATAAATACTTCTTGGGATTTTTTTGATAATTACTTTTGGTAATTATTATATGAGGCGCGACCAAAATCCCATCGCTTGCCACAAGCCGTTTGGTTTTAGCCTTATCCATGGCCAAAGCCGAGGCCAAGGTGCCGGAAAAAGTATAGGGGATTTTCAACAGATCCAACATGCCCTGCACTGTCCCGTCCTCACCACCTGGCCCATGCAAGGCGAGAAATGCCAGGTCAATTTTACCCACAGAATTTTTATCAATTGGCACAATTGCCCGGTTGGATGAAACTTTTTGAGTTTTGACTTGCCCGGCAATTTGTTTGATCGTGGGACTGTCAACCAGCCACTTGCCATCGATAGAAATTTCCACGGGAATAATATCGTATTTTTTGGGATTGAGATACATAGCCACATTTTTTCCGGAAATCAAGGACACCTCACGTTCCTTCGAGGTCCCGCCAAAAATTAAGGCAACTCGTAATTTCTTTTTGGTCATCAAACCAATCTCCTCGGTATCAACGGATTAATTCTGGACACCACCTCGTAATTAATCGTGCCGATTTTTTTTGCCAGTTCGTCGGCTGTGATCGTTTTACCAATCAATTCTACTCTATCGCTGGCTTTCACATTCTTAATATCAGTCACGTCGACCATGATTAAATTCATGCAGACCCGGCCCAGAACTTTACAACGTTTGCCGCCAATAAAAACTTCACCCTGATTGCCCAGTTTGCGGTCGTAACCATCGTAATAGCCAACGGGCAAAACTGCCAGCTTAGTTGCTCTTTTCGTTTTATAAGTCAGGCCATAACCCACAAACGCGCCCTTGGCTAAGGTCTTAACCTGGATGACCTGGGTTTGCCATGACAGAGCGGGTTTGAGCTCAAATTTAGCCTGTTTTTTGGCCTCCAAAGAGGGCCAGAGCCCATACAGGCCAATCCCCAGTCTCACCAGGTCGTGCCGACTGCCTGGAGCCACGATTCCAGCCGCAGTGCAGGCAATGTGCCTAATTGGTGTAATTCCACGCCACTCCAATTCTTCAATGACATTATCAAATAAATGATTTTGGTGTTTGGTAAACTCCAGGTCTTCTTCCGAAGCGGCAAAGTGGCTAAACACGCCCTCAATTTTTAGATTGGGCAATCGCACTAACTGATCCACAAAGCGGGCTAGTTCTGTGGGCATTATTCCCACACGTGAAGCCCCAGTATCAATTTTCAGATGAATCGTCGCGGTTTTTTTCAACTTTTTGGCAACAGCAGAAATCAATCGGGCAAGTTTTAGATCATAAACAACTAAGGAAATATTTCGTTTGACCAATTCTAAAATTTCTTTGTCAGAATAAAAACTCATGACCAGAATCGACTTCTTGATTCCGGCTTTTCGCAATTCGATGGCTTCTACACCTGACGCAGTGGCAAACCAATCAGTGTCTTTCTCTACCGTTTTGCCTACCTCAAGCATGCCGTGGCCATAAGCATTGGATTTAACCACACTCATAATCTGCGCGCCACCAATAGCGCGCCGATAGGCGCGCAGGTTATGTATGAGTGCTGATTTACTAATTAGGACTTCTGAGGACATACGATTTTTTCTTAAGCGAGGATACTGCACAAAAATGAATTCAGAGGCCGAAATTGCTTTGCCGCAATGAGGCCGATGACTTAGGTCTAAAATTCTGCGACTAGCAAATTTTAGACCGTCATTTTTTTGCAGTATCCGAGCGAATTACATCCAACCCGACATATTTACGTAAAACTTTAGGCACGACTATTGACCCGTCGGCTTGCTGATTGTTTTCAAAAATCGCAATTGGTAAACGCGTCAGTGCAATAGCAGTACCGTTTAAGGTATGTACAAAATCCGAAGTGCCATCGGGTTTACGATATTTTATATTAAGCCGCCTGGCTTGGTAATCAGTACAATTACTAGTTGAGGTAATTTCACCATAACCTCCCTTATCGCCCACCATAACCATCCAGGCTTCAATGTCATATTTGCGGTAGGCTGGTCCGCCTAGGTCACCTGTAGCCGTATCTATAACTCGATAGGAAATTTCCAGAGCATCGCAAATTTCCCGCTCAATTGCCAAAAGTTCCTCGTGCATCTTTTGACTGTCAGCGGGATTACAATACACAAACATTTCCAGTTTTTCAAATTGATGCACACGATACAAGCCCTTGCTCGTGCGCCCATAGGCACCACCTTCGGTGCGGAAACAATGAGACAGCGCAACATACTTAATCGGACCTTTTGATAAATCCAAAACTTCGTTGGCGTGATATCCGCCCATGGTGATTTCCGCGGTCCCAATCAAACTTAAATCCGTATTTTCTATGGAATACACTTGAGTTTCCGGCCCCCGGGGATTAAACCCAATCCCAGACAGAATTTCATTTTTGGCCATGTCCGGGGTTTCTATAAGTTCGTAGCCGTGTTTAGTAGCAACATCAATTCCAAAACTAATCAAAGCTTTATTGAGCCGGACCAATTCCTTTTTGCTAAAATAAAATTTGGTTCCAGCGACCTTAGCTCCGCGTTCAAAATCAATCAAATCCAAATCCGTCATGAGTTGTTCGTGGTCTTTGGGTGCAAACTTAAATTTAGTGGGATGACCAACCTCGGCCACAATTTCAAAATTTTGTTCGCCGCCAATTGGCGCATCAGGATGGCTCAAATTAGGAACTTTCTGTAACAGCTCTTTATACTCGATCTCAATATCTGCCAATTCCTTTTCGGCAATGGCAACCTGACTGCCAACCTCGCGCATTTTCAGAATCTCATCATCAGTTGGTTTGGATTTGGATTTTTGGTTCCGCAAAGCGCGCAAATTTTCTATTTGCACAATTCGCTCCCGCCGCATGGTGTCCAATTCCAAAAGCCGGTCAATATTGACCTCAATTTTTCGATTCTTGCTGTTCTTTTTGATCAAATCCGGATTCTCGCGGATGTATTTGATATCGAGCATATTATTGACTTAATTCTTCTAACACATCTTTTAATTTTTCCAGTGCGGCTTTACGATGATTCAAGATATCTTCCTCATTATCATCCAACTCCACCCAATACTTTTTATAATTCGGCAGATACATGACTGACCGATAAGGAAAATCTGGCTGTCTTTTATCACTTGGTTTGTCTGGGATTACGCCAGCAATTTCCCCAAAAGCGGTAAATACCCCAAAGGGAGTAGCTAAAGCTAAGACTACTGTGTGCTTACAATTCCTGTTGGCAATTCCGGTCATTCGTTTCATGACTTCCGTGATTATTTCTTCATCCGTCATTTCGTGGCCAACCCATCGCCGACTTTTGATCCCCGGCTCGCCATTCAGCGCTTCTATTTCAAATCCCCCATCATCGACAATTGTCGGAATTCCAGACTTTTCAAAATAATATTTGGCTTTGGCCACGGCCTCGTCTTCAAAACTTTTGGCGTTTTCATGCGGTGCCGTTATATTCAAATCTTTGGCTGACACAATCTCCAAATTCAAATCGGATAATAACTTTTTGTAAACATTCAGCTTGGCCTGATTTCCCGTGCCGATGAGTAATTTGTTCATAGTGGTTGTGTCCACCCCGGACTTGATCCGGGGTCCATTTCGCCGAAATTGCTTTGCCGCAATGAGGCCGACCCGCCTGCCACGCCTGGCATGGCGGGCAGGTGACTTAGGTATAAATTACTGCGTCTAGCATAATTTATACCGTCATTTTTTACAGCATCCGAGTGGTTATTCCTCTTTCATGGGTGGAAAAAAGACTGTTTCCCGAATACTCTTGTCCATAATCACCGCAAATAAGCGCTCAGATAGGCCAAAGCCCGCGGCTGGCGGCATACCGTATTCCAGGGCTTCCACAAAATCTTCATCCAGCATCTGGGCTTCTTTATCCCCGCTTTCGCGCAATTTCATCTGGGCTTCAAACCGTTCGCGCTGATCCAATGGGTCATTCAATTCGCTAAATCCTTTGCCCAATTCCGTACCCGCGGCCAAAATATTCATACGCTGGACTTCTTTGGGATTCTTCGGGTCGCGTTTGGCCAGCGGCTCAATTTCAATTGGTGGATTGATCAAAAAGCATGGCTGAATCAAACTTGGTCTGATCTTTTTCTTAAAAATCAAATCAATCACGCGACCGCGGCCCTGATTGGCTTCTAGTTTTATGTGCTCAGCTTTGGCATAAGTTACCAACTGCTCATCAGTGACCGTATTCAAATCCAACCCCGTCTTTTCTTTAAAAATATCAAAGTAACGAACCTTGGGCCAAGTGCCAGACCAATCAATTTCTTTCCCATCGTAAACAGTCTTGAGTCCGCCGGTAACATTCTGAATCACTTGCTGATACATTTCTTGGATCATATCCATGAGCTGTTCATAATCAGCATAAGCCCAATAAAATTCCATCTGCGTATAATCTTGCAAGTGCTCTGTGGAAATTCCTTCGTTCCGAAAAATTCGGCCAATCTCAAACACGCGCTCTAATCCCCCGACCAAAAGTTTCTTCAAGGGCAATTCCAAAGAAATCCGTAAATAGAAATCTCGATCCAAGGCGTTATGATGTGTGATAAATGGTTCGGCTTCCGCCCCGCCCGGTACTTGCTCCAGGACATTCATTTCCACTTCCATAAATCCTTTCGATTCTAGAAATGTCCGAATGGTTTTCCAAAACACCGATTTTTTCTGGAATAATTCTCGGGTTTCTTTGTTGGCGATCAAATCCAGATACCGCTGACGCAGTTTGACTTCCAAATCTTTCAGGCCGAAATAATTTTGCGGCACCGGGCGGAGTGATTTAGTCAGCAGCTTGTAGCTTTGGACTTCCAAAGTTTTTTCATTGGTCTTAGACAATGCCAACAACCCACTAATTTGAACAAAGTCACCCATGTCAAAAAACTCATTGAATTCTTTGAGCGTTTTTTCGCCAAGCTTATCTTCACGGAGCAAAAATTGGATCGCGCCCGTGCTATCCTCTAAATTTCCAAAAGTTAATTTGCCATGCCCGCGGATTGAGCGGATCCGCCCAACAAGTGTTACGTGTTCCGTGTTACGTGATACGTGATCAAACTGCTTAAGCGCTTGGCCAATCGTATGCGTCCGCTCCGAATACACCGGATACGGATCAATCCCGGCATTTTTTAACTGTTTTAGTTTCTCAATTCGAACCGCTCTTAGTTCTTCGATTTTATCTGACATGACTTTGGTACAGGTTACAGGTTACATGATATATGACCTAAATTATACCATAAATCCCAAGCATTGACAAAATTATAGAAAAATAACATAATCTCTCCACGTTTTTTTATTTTACTGAATAAATAAAAAGGCGTACTGGAAGCAGTAAGCCTTTGGTTCGTTAAGAATATCACCCATCATCCCGTCTTACAAATGTTTCTTGCCTGGTTCTGCAATCGAGCACGCTCGCCTCAGCATACCCGATCTCAGACCACTCAGGCTTGGGTAATCTGAGAACATCTGTTATGTACGTTTCTCGAAGGTAAGAGAGCGACGCCTGGCTTGTGACGACGATGACCACGTCCACGGTTGATGCCAACAAAGCAATCCTTGCCAGGGCCTGATCCCGATCCCACTCGCCAACCGCACTTCCGTCAAAGACCTGTGCGAGCATCACCGCCGTTTGATGATGGCGTTTCATCGGCCACGTGATGATTTTCACAGACCGGTTGCCAATTATTGGCCGCAACAGCGCAATCAGCCACATAACCGTAGCTCGTCCGCTGTCCGACAAATCCGTGTCGTCGTTTGGATCATCTGAAATCTGCCGCCCATGGCGAGCAAGGATAAGCATGTCCACGTTGTCCTCCAGTTCAGGTTTGCGATGGCGTTCTTGGAATCAAGATTACTGGTTAAGACCATATCTGTCAAGATTATATCTTACTTACCGAAAAGTGCCGATCGGCAAAAATAGGTATATGATAATCAAGAATAAATAACTCTGCTTGATAAGACCGTCACGAATCGCCTGACCTTTAATTCCTCCAACAATCTAAAAAAGCTTTTCGGCAGTTCGTTCGGACTGATCAGCACGCTTTTTTGTAAATTCATAAACCCGTTTTTCAAAAGCAACTTACGCAAATATACTCTCGCCTTCCGCCTTTCCTCAGGAATATCAAAAATTATTATTGTGGAAAATCCATCAGTTCTTCGTTTTTTGTTTGCGAAAACTTGATTTACCAAGAGCTTAGTCTGCCCGCTTACGGTTACTTGATAATATACCCGATTATCCTTTTTACGCACTTGGACCAGCCCTTGCTTTTTTAATCTATTGAGGGTTGAATAGATCAGTGGCTTACTGGCGGGTTTTAAATCACTCCGATATCTCGGCCCTCGATGATAAGTATCAAAAATTGCCTCAGTATATGCATCGTCAAGTACTGAGACAATGCCCAAAACAAGGTTAGTTAAGCCACTTCCCACTACCTTGAGCACTTTCTTATTTAAATTATATTGCTTTTTTCGGGACATGAAAATATTATATACCTTAATTTGCCGATCGGCAAAAATAGATATAAATTATTTTACTGAATTCCGCATAACTGCTTCACGGCAAAAATATCATCAGCGGTTAGTTTCTCATTTTTCCCCTGATTTAAGCGATACATAATCGCCTCGGGGTTAGAATTGTGCTCCAAGCCCAAAGCGTGGCCCAGCTCGTGCGCCAACACGCGGACTAATTTATTTTGATTGTCATATTCGTAAATGTCGATTTTCTGGCCGCTGGAATCGCTGGTGTATAACCCTTCCTCAAACTCATCACCGCGGCTTTGACCCACCGTGTTGTATGCGGACACATTTTTATTTAGTGCGGAGCCAATCCGATTCAAAGTATTGGCCAGGGCATTGATATTATCCACTAATGCGGCTAGTTGAGTTTGAGCTTGAGTAATTGCTTGAGCTTGCTTATTCAACTGCTCGCGCTGTTGATTTAATTTTTCCACAGTCGCCCGATCCGCGCCGCCTTGCGCGTTCCAATAATTCACCGCCTGCTCATAAGCTTGGCGTTGCTTTTGGTAATCAGCAACCGCAACATCCAAATTCTGTTTGCCAGTACTATAATCCAACTTCATAGAATCATATCGAGCCCTGAGCGCGTTATACGACGATTCGGAGTCATCAATAGTCAGGCCCAAACTTTTGAGTTTGTCTGTGGCTTGCTGGCGATAATCATAAATTAAATTAATTTTGAGTTTGCCACCTGGCGCGTATTGAAAAAGTTGTTTATTTAATGGCGCGTCCCAAATCGCCACGGCTTTGTTTACATCAGCCAAAAACTGATCTTGGGAAATTCCAAATTGGGCATCAAAAGTTCCCAAACTGTACTGAATCGGTTTTGCGCAAGGTCTGGGGGCAAAGGGGTTAAATTTTACTATTGCGAACCCACCAGCCAGAAGAATAATAATTGTGGCAATGGTTTTTTTCATCATTCTGGTTTAAGCAACGGGGCGAATTTGGCCCGAAGCTTGGCAATCTTCGGATTAATCACGACTTGGCAATACGGCTTGCTTTGATTTTCGTCATAATAGCGCTGATGATAACTTTCCGCTGGCCAAAATTTATCCAAGGGAGTGACTTCTGTGACGATCGGGTCGCCATAGACCTCATCTTTTTCCAACTGTGCGATCAGCGCGTTGGCTTGATCGCGCTGGTCATTAGTTATATAAAAAATCGCTGACCGATACTGTTCACCCACGTCTGCGCCTTGGCGGTTGAGCGTGGTCGCGTCGTGCGTGGCAAAGAAGACATTAAGTAAATCCGTAAACTTCACGACACTCGGATCAAATTCAATCTTGATTGATTCGGCGTGGTCGGTGTGGCCCATGCTGACTTGATCATAACTTGGATTGGTCGTGTGTCCCCCAGCATAGCCAGACACAACTGATTCCACGCCGCGCAAAAGGCTAAAAATCGCTTCGGTACACCAGAAACATCCCCCGCCAAACACTGCTGTTTCTATCTTATTGTCCATGAAGTAATTTTAACATATTTTTGATATAATACGTTTACCAGTCTTCAGGAGGAACGAATGATAACGACGACCGTTGAGGAAGATAATGTAACTGTGGTTTACGTCGTTGGCAGAATAGAGCTGTATGACGAGCCTGACAGCCTCAAATGGCCAGTCAACGCGGCTCTGGGCCATGACCGCAAGCACATCGTGATCAACCTCGAGCATGTGTCGAGTGTGGACCGAGCCGGTCTCGGCGTGCTGGAAAGCATCGGGAATATCGTGGCCAAGCAAGGCGGCCAGCTCGGTGTCGTGGGTGCCAACAGCGTGATTGCAGATCTTTTTGCAACCACGAAACTCGACCGGTTCATCAAGTTGCATCCTGACCTGGCCTCGGCCCTGGCCAGTTTCACGCCCGAACCGGAAACCGTTTAAGAGCTAAGAACTTTCTGGCTCTTTTTTATTTCCGTGCAAAGTTGCTCGACAAATCAGCTTGAAATCCACCAGCGCTTGATTACAGGAATCGACAAGGTCGAAAACAAATAGCCCACAGATGGGACAAAGGCTTTCAGCCACGGATAAGTGTCGTAAATCATGACCAGCCAAATCCCGGCAATGAGATAGGTGACAAAAGTAATAAACAACCGCCTAGTCCAACTGACTTCCCAAGCTTTGTCCTGCTCCACCTTTCGATTTCGCTCTTTGATCAATTCAATTTCTTTTTCTAGATTCATAAATTTTTGCTCCTTATAACCATTCGCTTATTCGCGCGAATTAGACCATAGTAATTACTCGGTCAGCAAGTTTAGGTCTATCTTCAGAAAGACGATAATACATCTGCAAGCTTCTCTGTTCTTTTTCTACAATATCAGCCGAACGCAAAATTATCAAATGCTTCGAGGTTGCTCGAAATGAAAGCCTGATCGCCTCGGCGATTTCACCCACAGAGGCTTCGTGCTTTTCGCGAAGATATCTGACGATTGCCAGGCGTCTGCGGTTAGCCAAAGCCTTGAGTATTCTTTCTGCGTCTTTCATAATTTGATTATACAACTATTCGCTTATTCGCGCGAATTAGACTTCATCAAGATCATAGGGGCCGGGTAAATCTTTTGGCACGTGATCAAAAATTGTCACATCGCCCTTGGCATATTCCCCCATTTCAAAACCGTCATATTTGAAATGATCGGCGTCTTGATGGAAAAATAAGGCGGTTTTCTGGTTCAGAACCAAAATAAATCCACGCCTACCGCCCGGCAAAGGAAATATCTCGATCCGCCCTACTTTTGAAAAAATCTCATGCGCATCTTCGAAAATATCATTTTCCATCCCTGACTGTTTATTGAATCTTTTTATTCCGGTGATTGGATTAAATTTCAAAAGGAATCGAGTCCACCAACCGGTCTTAAAAGCCTTCGGGTCATACTCAATGCCCATCTCCTTCAATTCCTCTTCAAATTTTTCTCGGTCAAATTTATCCATGATTTACAATCTACTTAAGCCCAATTGATGAAGTTTTTCCAATCGATCTATTAATTCTTTACGAATTCCTAACCCAATTCGCAGAAATTTTTCAAGATTTAAATTGATATTCGATTTGCCTTGTTTCAACTCTAAAAGCGATTCCAAGCTTCTGTTGGCAAAAGTCGCAGATAGCGTGTACCCAATCCACGAGGTATTCCAAGACAAATCCTCTAGACTATTTATTGGTTCTTCAAACGGTGTATCGGAAGAGGCAAAAACTATTTTAGCAGGGACATAACTCGCATTGATGCCGATTCTAAATAAATGGATAATTTTATACTTTTCATAAAGCTGGAATGCGGCTTTAGAAAGTTCCCAACCCCAGTCCTTTGCTGTTTGGTATAGCTTGTCGGTTTCCCATTTCTCGCGTCGCTGGCTCCAATCCTTTTGCCATTCATTATACTTCATAGAGAAATTCGAATCGCCAAATAATTGCTCTTCCAAAACAGCTAACTCATGTCGGAATCTTACATATTCAAAATCCTCGAGCATTCTTTTACGCTGGATTTCTGCCAATTCTTTGCTTCGTTCCCGTTCCCGCCGTTCCCAACGTTCCTGGTTCATGGTGCCCCGAAAGTATGCTTCAAAATCATCATGCCACATTGAACGAAAACCCGGATTGTATTTGAACAACTCGCGTTCCAGCTCTTTTACAACTTCAAGCTCAGCATGATTGTAATTGTGACCAGCATTCCACATAACTACTAATTAAATAATTTTCGAAGTTTTTGATCTTTGTAAAGCTCAACTCCAGCGCCCTCAAATTTCAATCCAGATTCTTCAGTTAGCTGGTTTAAAGTTTCGGCAAAGTTGACTATAATATTATTCCATCTTTCAAAAGTTTTCTCAAGTTTAATCTTATTCCAATCACCAAAATACTCGGCATCGTCAACGACTCTTAGTCCTCTTACATATTCTCTCTTAATCGTTTCTAACAGTTTGCAGGCAGTATGATGGGTCCGCAAAAAATTCTTGGCGTACTGCGTTTTACAAAAAAACCCGCTTTTATCAATCGTTCCGTCATTTCCGAAATTAAAATACTGGCAAAATTCTAGACTATCATAATCAAAAACAAAAGTTAGCGGTTCAGATCCTTCGTCCAAAAATAAAATTACACCTTTCTGGTGAACTGTCACCACTGAATTATCTAACAATCCTGTTAGGGTTTCGTCAATCAAATTATTCTCGCAAGGTAACCTCCGAGCAACATCTTCTAGAAAGGCAATACAATTATCAATCTTTAATCGATTCTTAGCTTTGCCCTGAGAATAATGTATCGTTAAACCCATAAAATCTAGAATATAATTTATATTATATAACTATTCGCCTATTCGCGCGAATTAGACCTAGCTCCCAACCGCCTCATCCGATGCCGGATCAGACAAACCTTTCGTGCGTTGGGAATTATAGTATTCGGACATGAATTTTAACTATTCACCTATTCGGGCGAATTAGAGACGCTATCACTATTTCGATATTTAACGAATCCCGTCCAAATAAACTCTCCGGTTTTTATTTGTTTCGCAATTGCCTTTTGCTCATCTTGCAAAAGCTTACTCCGTTTCTGACCAGTCACACCATCAATTCCTTCCATAAATTTTTCCTGGAAAAGCGAAAATGCTTCCGCGCCTTCGGCTCTGGCTGGAGATAGCACGTTACCTGTTTCCATTTCCTTAATAAATGCCTCGATCTTCTCTGTGACAATTCGATTGGTGTGTTCGCCTGAACAATAGTATTCTGACATTTGAAAGGGACACAAATCATCCAATGCCTTACTCGGCATCAAATTATAAGCATCGGTTAAAATCCTTAAAGCATTGTTGGCTTTGTCTAGATCATTATAGCGATGAAAAATCTCCATCTGTAAATGATTAAAAACAACGCTGTCTGGCCCACTTATATACACCGTTCGCTTGAGCTCCTGGAGAGCCATCCATTTCCCGATATGAGCTTCTTCCAGCATTTGCAACAGATCCTTTTCCGCTTTGCGCCGCAAACGTTCTACACATACCTCCCCTAACCGTTCAAGTAAAACGAACCCATCCTCTGTTCCAGCGCCAAGTTGTCTGTCAAAAGCTTTATAATACCAATTTTCCGCTCTTTTCAAATCTTGTTTTTCAGGTAAAATTTGCCAAAAATAGTATAAGTCACCCAAGCTTATATAATTCCAAATCTCATCAGATTCACTTACCAATAAATCTTGGAGGATTTTCTCTGCCTTCACAAATTCGCCCAGATGGCCGAAAAGTTCGGCTCTCTCACGGATAATTTCTTCATGCTGGCCAAGCTCAAATTTTTCGAAAAAATCACAGACTTCCAAGCCGCGCTCGTATTGCGCCGTGTTGTAACAAGCGATAAGAAGTTGATCGAATGCATCATCGAATGACATACCGAAACTTTTTTTAAACTCTTGCGCAATTTCATCCTTCAGAGCACCGTCCTCAAGCTGTTTTTTGCTGATTTCAAATCCTTCCTGGATTGCGTTGACGACGCGCTTGTCATTATCGTATAAATAATCCTTGGTAATCTGTCCAAGTTTTTTTAAATGTTCTTTTTCTTGTTGATTAGACATAGTGATATTCCATCATCGGCTCGAATTAGAAACGCTAAAATCTCAAATAACTATTCCAATAATCATAAAGTTCTTTAGTCGCAAATAAATCCCCAGCATTATATTTAGCAATATCAACGAATTGCTTTTCTTTAAATAACCTTCCTACATCATCTCCTGAAATTCCTTCTGACTTCGGACTTTTTATGCCGAAGGCTCGGGAAAATAAATGCAAACTGCCTTTTCTCCGTACTGCGCCGTAAAATGACAGTTGGTCTTGCAAATCAATATGCATACATTTTTTCTGTTGATAAAGGTAACGCCCTTCCATCAAGTCTTTAGTTGGTTTAATTTTATGGATAGATGAACGAATGGCAAGAAATGGTGCATCAAAACCTCTACCATTGAAGCTGACAAATTCTTGGTACTTAGCCGCACCCTTCCAGAAATTTTCAAGCATCTCTTTCTCCGTCATTTGTTTATACTTGATTCCATTTTCTTCAAATTCTGCAATGCTTTCGCCTGGCGCCTGAAAATAAACTGCGCCCTGATTTTTATCTGGATCTAGAACTCCTATTGCCACAATCTCGCCAGTTAAAGGCGAAAAGCCTAAACCGTTCTTCAAATCCTCAAGCGCAACTTCATATTCTTCATCCGAATCGGATTCTTTTTTAATCCAGCGCGTCAAAACTGCTTGAGTAGTCTCATCAAGCTCATCAAAATTTTCACCGACAGTTTCGATATCAAAAATTAGTTTGGGCATTAAACACCTTTCTCAATTAATTCTTCGACTTTGTGCTTGGCTTCTTCCAAAAGCTCTTTGGCCTTTTTTCTGGACTCGTGAGACTGAATAACTAATTCTGATATTTTTTTCTGCACATTTCGCGGCAATATTGGCACCAGCAGATTTTTTATCTGTTCCGGTTTCCAGTGCATAATAACTGACCCGCCTGCGTCTCTTTGAGCTTGCGCTTGCCCGACAATAGAACTGATACATAAAGCCAAATATTCGGGTTCAATATTTTGCTCTTTTAACTTTAGTCTAACTATACCACCGGAAATAATTCCTTCGACTGGCTCTTTGACAACATAAGCAGTTCCTGGACTAGCATCTTTGGTAAGTAAAATTTCCCCGACTTTCGGCTCATAGTCTTTTTTCAGCTCTTTATATAAACTTTCACTTAAATATTTTTGGTCTTTATCTATAATTCCTAATTTAGTTAAACTGCTAACCCGAATAAACAACTTTCCCTCTTCCAAATACGCCTCCGCTCCCGGCTCAAAACCTTTTTTAACTGTAACCAAATCTCCAAGTCTTTGTGCGTTGTGCTCTTTAATTTTCTTTTCCAACTTAGCATATTTAGGCTGAAAATACTCCGCATCCATTCGTTCAGCAGATTTTATCTCTAAAAAATTTACAATATCAAACAATTCACTATCATGCTGATAATCCCCCATCCCCAATTCTTCCAAAAGCAAATTTTCTGCTTCTGAGTAAAATGATTTCGATTTCTCTAATAATTCCGAGGATTCCTTAAAAATTTCGGTAATTTTACTTTTTATATCTTTGCTCGGGTTAAAAAGAGGAATATCTCTAACTGAAATTATTGTTAAATGTGGTTGAGCGGTCATTGAAGACGACCGTATAAGCTGCCGCTTATAAAAATCGGTTAGGCAATAAACGTAGTAAAAAATATAATCATTCTCGTCTAGCTTCGATGTATTAAAAAAGATCAAATCTCTAGTGAGAGCGCTGTCTTTGGAAACTAACCCAACCCGAGCAATACTCCCCCCTTTTGTAATTACAATGTCACCCTTTTTCGCTAAATTTAGAGTTATATATTTATTCAGAATTTCGTTTGGTATAGTCAAAATATTGTCATAATCAATACCGTCGTCAACATCAGCAACTCGGATAAAGGGAACGTCTCCTTGTCCATAATAAGGCTCGAGAGCAGGATAAAAAGCGCTTGCATCACACTTAATTTTCAGTTGTTTTAGATGGACAAATTGATTTTCATTTTTTATGAGATTTGATATTCGTAAATACTCCGGCTGGTAATATTCAGCATCCATTCGAAAGGCGCCTTCAAGTTCTGATTTTTTGATTATGGAATAAGTGATCATTTTCTTTTTTTCTTGCCCTTTCTGCTCTTTTTTATTGGCTTTATTGGTACATCTATGACTGACTGCGGTAACGCAATAGATTGGTTTTGTTCTTTTATTTTAAATTCATTTATAGACGCCTCCTGAGTGGCTATTTGTTCTCTAAGTTGTTTAATAACCTCATCTTTTTGTTCCACCGTTTGGGTTGCACGATGACGATTAACAAAATTTGTCCATACAGTCGCCATACCCGCAGTAAGTGCATTGTATTTATTCAAAACTTCTTCAGCCATATTATGTAGAGCAATAAAATCAGCATCAATTCCTGCAAGTTCTTCCTTGGGGATTTTTAACAAACGATGAAATATTTTATTTCTTTTTTCACCAAACTTTTCAAGTAGCCTCAAAAAACCAGTGCTATCTGGAAATTCATATTGCTCAAGCGAATAGATAAGTTTCCCCAGTGGTTTTGGCAGTTCTTTTCTAATAGTTTCTTGGCTCTTCATAAAAAATGTACCTTGAAAATCACGATAAGAAGCAAGATAAATTGAATGGTGAAGATTCACTAATAAATTATCAGCTAGATACTCAACAAGATTTGTATAAATTAGAGTAGCCGACATCATACCTTCAAGTTTGCCACTCGTGCGTTGATTGCGCGCCAAATTTAGAGAATTATTTATATACTCCAGATCTTTATGTTCAAATGGTATATGTTCTTCAATAATATTTTTCATATTTAAAAATCAAATTTCTGCTCCTTAGCAAACTTAATAAACCCATCCGCGATCTCATCCAAATCATGGTCAATAATTTTGCGGCTGGCGGTATCGTGAGCGTAAATGCCTTTGGCATCTTTCTTATAAATATAGTCGCCGGAATTGTCTTTGCCACCCTTTTTAGACACAGCCATAAAGATTGGGTAGTCAGTCAAAGGCTTGCCTTGCCACTTTTGCAAAAATAGAACTGACGTTTTGGTTCCCGTATGTGGCTTAAAAGTATTGCCGTGAAGCCCGACAACTGCCAAAATGCGCGCCTTATCAAATAGCCACTGACGAATGTATTCCATATTGGTGTTATTAAAAATTCCTTGGGGCAAGACTATTGCAGTGCGCCCGCCGGGCTTCAAAAAGTCCAATATTCTTTCTATAAATAAAATATGCCGTTCCACTTTGGAAATAATTTTGCCTTTTTTCCGGCCAAATTCATATTGCCTAAGCACGCCGGGGTCTTTAATTTCCCCTGCAAAAGGCGGATTAGTCAAAATAATATCAAACGCAAAACGTTTAAATGTCTTCTTATTTTCTTCCTGCTCTTCGTAAGTGCCAGAAGTGTCCAGTAAATCTGTCAAAGCCGAACGCGCGTACAGTTTATCTTTTTCCTCGCCCTGCCATTCGCGCGGGTCCAGAGAATTTAACTTAAACAAATGCGAACGCCCGTCGCCGGCAATAAGCATAAGGGCGCGGGAAACTTTAGCGGTTTCTTCAGCAAAATCTATACCGAATAGTTTTTCTGTAGCGTACTCATGCTTGGCCGTTGAGGTTTTGGCATAATTTCGCCAAACCCAATTCATCGCACCGATCAAAAATCCGCCACTGCCCGCGGCTGGGTCCAGCACAAACTCCTCAAGTTTGGGATTAAGCATTTTGACCATCATAGCAATAGCGTGGCGAGGAGTAAAATACTGCCCCTTCTTACCTTTGGCAACTTCTGGAATTAGATATTCAAATGCTTCATCAATTACCCGTAAATCCGCGCCAAACAGTTTAGCCTTTTCCATTTCTCCAACTACCACAGACAAATGTTCTGGGGACAGACGTATTGTTTCTTGTTCATAAAAAGTATTCGGCCATTTTTTTATAGCATCTTTGAAAAGATGGTTAACGGTATCGTAAGTTTTTCGCGGATCTTTATATTTACGGAATGAAATTTCCTCCTCCAGCCTTTTTACTGCTTCCAATTCGTCAAACAACTTTGCGTAAATAAGTTTAAAACACTCATTAAACATATCAACACCTGCATTGGCTAAAACCAACTCTTCCACGATCTCAATAATGCGTTTTAAATCTACTTTTGGGTCTAGGTCGGAAAGCGTCTTTTTTTCCGCCAACAAATCATCTATCGTCTGGCTAGCTTTGGGAATTTCAGAAAGCGTGTCCTCAAAATTATTTGGGTAGTTACGATATAAAATAATTCTGTCCTGCCCGTTAGACCATACGCCAATTTCACAGCCCTCGGCATTTAAATAGCTTTTGAGCTGTTCAATACCCTTGCTCTCCGTGGGACTCTTGACTTCGATAATAATATAAGGAGTGACTTTATCTTCTTTGTAAACGACGACATCGGCTGCCTTGGTGTGAATTTCCCTGCCAAAATGAATGCTCTTTTCTGTTTCCATTCTTTCGTATGGGTAACCATAGCTGGTGTGAAGTTTATATAGCCACAACTGGCGCACAATTTCTTCCGGTCTGCCTTTTTCTTTGCTTTTGTCAAAAATTAGCCGCGGTACTGCAGTTTTCAAATCTTTAAGATAAAACTTATTGGGTTCATTTTCGGTAATTTCCAAAATTTCTTCCACGTTCAAACCAGTAAACTCCCTAAGACTGTAAATGGTTTCGGAATCTTTAAAAATTAAACTGACAATTTCTTCTGACTTGTTGATTTTTTTTGTGGGCATAAAGTTATTTAATAGGTGTAATTTGTCCGTTTCTTAATACTGCAATAATTTTCCCTTGCATTTGCATTTCTTCGGTAAAACGGATATTTTTATACGCGGGGTTTTCCGGTTTTAAATAAACGTACGGTGGCTTATCTTCTGAGATAAATCTTTTTACAGTAACTTCGTTGTTAATTTCGGCCAAAACTATGTCGCCAGAATAAAATTCTTTTCTGCCTTGAACCAAGACGGCATCCCCATCATTAATACCTGCGTTAATCATTGAATCCCCGGACACTTTTACTAATCTAATATTTTCTTGCAATTCTGCAATTTTTTCATTTTGGTAAGAAGGCAAAGCTTGCCATTCACCAACTATTTCCACAGCTTCCATTGGTATACCCGCACTAGCCACGCCAATACTTGGGACTAACGGTTGCAAATTCAATACCTGATATCCTGTAGGGAGTATGTTTATGCTCCTAGCGGCCCCTTCTTGTTTTTTAATTAGCTTTTGGAACACGAGTTTTTGTAATAAATCTATTATCGATTGATTTGACACGACACCTAAACTTTCTTTCATTTCTTCTAAAGTTGGCGGATACCCCGTATCTCTTATAAATCGATAAATTATCCCTAAAAGCTGTTTTTGTCTTGTTGTTATTAGGTTTTTCATGAATATATAATAACCCGACCAAAAAGTCGGGTCAATACTAAATCTGTGGATAAATAGAAAAAATTCTATTTTGTCGGCTTTCACAGGAAAACGAGATTAGGTTTTACTCGCAATCCGAATATTGTTTCAGCTTTTATTTTTGACACGAACGAAAGCCTACTTTCGGCCGTGTGGACTGGCGCACAATCAGCGCTTGATTGTCCAACACACTCGACGAAACAATACCAACTGCAGTTAGATATCGCCTCGTACTATTGAATGCGGGGTGATTCAGTTTATTTACACCCACTTCTAGAACATGCCTTTAATGTTCGGGAAACCGCCTTACTTGACCCTATTGTCTTTCAGACGTGCATTACTTCCTGTTCTTAAGAAGTTTTTCTGCCATTTCCCATGAAAGCCGACAAACACTGGCAATAAATAAGACGTTCGGTGAGTAAATTACGTTACAAAAAAATGCCTCAGCGGACTGAGGCGTTCGGATGTTTTTAACAACTAATCGATCTGGATGACTTCGTATTCGGATTTGCCGGAGGGGGTTTCCACGGGAATCTTGTCGCCTTTTTTCGCTCCCAACAGACTGCGGCCGACCAAAGATTCATTGGATATTTTGCCCGCGGCTGGATTGGCTTCATTGGCCCCGACAATCGTGTATTGGACATTCTTACCATTGACTGCGACAGCCACAGTGGACCCGATTGAAACAATGTTATGGTTGGCACTATGCGCGATAATTTCCGCGTGCTTGATCATTTCTTCGATTTCCATGATCCGGCCTTCGATAAACGCCTGCTCTTCCTTAGCCTGGGCATAATCGGCGTTTTCGGACAAATCGCCATGCGACACCGCTTCCTGGATGCGCTCAATAACTTCGTGTCGGCGCACGTCTTTCANAACTTTNAATTCATCTTGTAATTTCTTGAGCCCGTCTTCAGTTAGGAGTACTGATTTATTCATAAGATTTTCTGTCTATAAAAGGGCCCCGCCCGCTTCGCCTTGCGAAGCATGGCGGGCGGGCCTTGTGGGTCCCTGAGATTAATACGTTGAAATAATATGCTAAATACAAAACCTTGTCAACCCAGTAATACAACTTCGATGCTTTTGCCGTTTAATGGTTTTTGAAT
>JGI1358J11329_10000373_pt1 | contig 40792 bp, 28 predicted proteins | sample Subgroupgradi54m_FD_11329 | JGI IMG/M metagenome (IMG submission 11329)
AACCCTCTGGAGCGGCGGGTGGCCGACCCGGAGCGAAGCGAAGCTGAGCGAAGGGCGCCGTCGGGCGGAAGAAGAAAAGGGTTAGGCCGCTTCGAGCAGGGAGGCCGGCAGCTCTTCGATCTGCTGCGGCTCGGGGCGCAGGTAGCCCAACAGCTCGAACAGGCGGGCCAGCGCCTGAAGGTAATTCTCCGGCGTCAGCTGAACGCTCTCCGTGATCCCCGGGATTTGCCCGCGCAGAAGCCAATCCTCCCGCCCCATGTAAAAGACCATGCCGGAAGGAGTCCGCTGAGCCAGAACCTGTCTAAGCTCTGCCAGATCCGACGGGGCCACGTAACCCTCCGCATTCAGCCGCTCGGCAAGCCCCTTGTTCTGCGTGAAGAGGATGACCTGACCGCGGACCTGCGCCCACTCCGGTTCCGGCAAGACTTTCCTCAGCTTGGTTAAAAGGGGCCACAGCGGCGGCACGCCGTCCGATCCCGCCAAGGCAACCGGCCCGATCAGCACCTGCTTGGACGGGGCTTCGCCGGGACGCAGCCGTTCGAGGATCTCCCGGATTCCGTCGCCGGCGCCGACCGGCAAGACGTCCACCTTCCGCAGGTTCAGCTTAAGCGGCTCGGTCTTCACCGGAGTCGTGAAGGCCTCGGGGTAGGACGGCGGCTCCGCCGGCGCCACCGAGACGGTCCTGCTCGGGGCCGGCTGAAGAAGCTCGTACACCTGGACCCGGTGGTGGTTTGCTTCCACCTCTTTTTGCGTGACCGGGCGGCCCCATTCCTCCATGTGCCGCACCTCGGAAATGACCGCTTCATGCAGGGCCTCTTTGACCGGCGTCCCCATCTGCAGGAGGCGCGTGAAGACGCCCAACACCTCATCCCGCCCGCCGGTCACGTAGGTCAGCTCGAGATCAGGCGAGGGAACGGCGCTGAACCAGCCGGAAGAGGTGACCAGGATCTCGCCGGCCGCCCCGAGGGAAACGATGAACCGCTCCACGCCGTACCGGCTGCGGAGCTGATCCGCCAACGCGGCCACTTCCTCCCTGGGCAAATACAAGAGGTCCTCCTCGGTGAGCTTCCGCTGCTCGGAGCTGACCAGGCGGGAAAAGGGCTCCAGGTCGAGATGGAAGGTGTCCGGCTGCGTCGCCAGAATCGTTTCAAAGGTTTTCTTGTCCCACGAGCTGCTGGCCGCCACGGCAGTCTGCCAGCCGCGCCGTCTGGCTTCGCGGGCCAGGCCGGCGAGCGCCTCCGCCACCCACAGCGACCCGGCCGGATGGTCCGTCCTCACCAGGTGCTCGCCGATCACCAGTATCCCCTTCCTCGGTCCATAGGCGTCCATCCTGCGGACAACGGCATCCACTGCCTGCTGGACGTACCCCGCCGGAACGGTCGGGCTGGAGCTGACCACCCCATTGACGCTGATGCGGCTCTCCTGCCCTTCAACAGGAATCCACAAGGGGGTGGGGTCGTCACCGGGCCTCTCCCGAAACCCCGATTGCCTCAAACCTTCAAAGAGCTGCTCCCCGGATTCGCCGAACCCGAGCGCCACGACATCCACCTCCCCCTCCGCCAGCAGGTTGGCGGAGGCGCGGGCCACCGCGAGAGGACCTCCGCCTTGAAGCAGGGTCTCCTCAATCGGCTGGCCCGGCATTTCCCTGTGCTGCCGCCAGATCAAGTCCAACACCCCGTTTAAGCTCAGCGTGATCATCGGGAGCGGGCTTGAGAAGAAAGAGCGCGGGCTGGGCCTGCTGGAAACCCGGAAGACCGGAGCCGAAGGATCTTCGCGCGTCCACCGGATGAACGACTGATGGAGCAAGTGCAGGAAGCGGTCCCGTTCCTCGTAAGGGGCCTGCTGGAGGACCTTGCTCATCTGTTCCCAGCCCCCTTCTCCCCATTGCGCGAGGAAATCCCGGAAGGAGCCGGCATCCCCGACCCTTTCCAGCTGTTCAAACATCCGTTCCAACGAAGGATGGGGTCCACCCGCCTGGGGCTGTGGAAGCGGCTGGAACCCCTCCAGGGACCAGCGGATCCCGAGAACCTGGAACGCCTTCTCCAGCCGCGCCCCGAGCGTTCCTTCCTTATCCTCGAAAACCTCTCCGGAGGGAATGACGACAATCCCCCCGGACGGATCCACGTTGATCGCCGCCTCCACGATGGGCTGTTCCGGCCAGAGGTCGGGCCGGTCCGGGTCATGAGAAAAGCCGAACCGCTTCATCTGCTCACGATCCAACAGATAAAAACGGCCGTCCCAGAAACGGATCCAGTACGGCCGGTCGGCGACCGGGACCCGCCAGGAAGGGGCGGGCTTTCTCAAATTCCACTGGGGGTTCCAGCCGATCACCACCGGCTGGCCCGTCGGAGAAACCCACAGCTTGTACTCCCGGGCGTCCGGGACCCGGAGATCCCGCCCGTTGGAATGAAGCGGATGGATCCGGAAATGGCCGGTCTCTTTCAAGCGGTGCCATGCCTGGCCCCAGCGGACCTCCACGCTCACCGTATAGTCGCCGATGAATTCCGGCCGGGCCGGCACCCACGCCTCAAACCGGATCTGCCCGGCCCCGGCGTCGATCGGGATCATCGGGACAATCCAATCCCCTCCGCCCCGCGTGCCTGACAGACGCGCCACCACGTCCAACCCCTTCTCTTCCCAGCCGTTTTCCTTCGGACCCTTCCTCGGAAGGACCTTTTCGCTGAGGATCTTCGCGATCTCCTGCCGGGTGCCGGGAGGCACCCTTCCCTGATCGTAGAGGTGGACCGGACGATCCGGCGGGATGCCCGGCAGGCGGAAGACCTCGGGGACCATTCCGCCGCCGTTGAGGTTCCACAAAGAGGCGTAAATCCCCACCCCGGCCTTCCCTTCTCTGGGTGAGACGAAGGCGACCGTCCCGAGCGGGCCGCCGGAGGGATAGAGGTTCCCCCCGTCTCGCCAGACCGCCCAGGCCGCGGGCCGGTCCGTCTGCTCGGGCGCCGGGAAGACCAGCTCCTCCGCGCCGGCGGCCGCGGGTTTCACCGCCTGCGGCGGCTCGAACTCCACAACCACTACCTGGAAAGGTCTTAGCCGGACTTCAAGGAAAGAGATCGTCTCCGTCTGCGGGTCCCCCTTCCATTCCAAGGAAGGGGCGGCCGGCAGGACCAAGCTGGGCTTTTTCAGAGACTCCCGCAGGGCGGCCGCTTCCTGGGCGTTGAGCTTCAACCCGGAGAGGTCCACCGTGACCGGCGTGACGTCCTCCGGACCGGAGGCGGAGGTCTTCAGGTTGACGAGCACCAGCGCTTCCTTGTTTCCGGCCGAGCGGTACACGGCGAACGTATTCGGATCGCTCGTGTTGAGGAAACGGGCCCCCTCCGCCCACCAGAAAGCGGGATCGGCCTCCCTCAGCGCGAAGATCTGGGAAAAGGCGTTCCGCATCCCCTTGGCCTCCGGGCTCTCATCCGCGAAAGCGTCGAACCGCGGCCGCGGCGGCGCCTGGGGGTGGCGCCCCCAATTCCACTCCTGGTCGTAATTCCAGGGGTTGCCGGTGACGTTCCACCTCTGCTTGATCCCGCTTTCCTGGCCGGTCATCAGCAAGGGGATGCCCGGGATGCCCAGAACGAGCATCGCCGCGAACGCCCGGTGGGCGTCGGGCCTCAGAGCCGGGACGACCGGCCCCCACTCCAGATGGAGATCGAACGGGTCCTCGTCGTGGTTCTGCAGGAAGATCAACTGCTGTTGAAGAATGGCGGACGGCATCCTCTGCAGGACTTGGATCAGGCCGGCGGCATTCTTCCTGCCGTAGACCATCTCCTTCAGCCACTCGTAGTACAGCGTAAATTCCTGGGCGAAGGACCCGCCGCGGGAGATGAACCCGCCCGACTCGTACCAGTGGGCCTCAAAGCCGAAGACCGTGTTCGGATACTCCATCCGGACCCGCCGCTGGATCTCCTCCAGCCAGCCGGGAGCGACCCGATGGATGGAATGCCCGGTGTCGGCGTAAAACCCGTCGATCCCGAACCAGGCCCAAAACTTCAGCACCTTCTCCCAGTAATCGGCGAGCCGCTGTCGCTTCTGGGGGTCCCACAGGTCGAACTGCACGGTGCCAGTACCGAACCCGCCCTTGATCTCCCCGGCCGGCTTGCCTTCGGGGAAAACGTTCCCCCGGAAAAAGATCTCCGGCTTGCCTCCCACATTGACGGTGACCAGCTGATCCTGGGCAATCTTGGACGGATCGGGCGGCCGGTAATACAAATCCGGCTGCTGCTGGAGCAGTTTATTGAAGGGGGAGGAGTGGCCGGGGACGAACGGGATCACGAACCGGAGGTCCATCTTCTTCCCCTCGCGAAGCAGGGCGCGCAGGGCCTTCTTGCCCCCGATCTTGCGGTCCACGCCCTCATAATCATCGATCTCAAACGCGGTGTGGCCCGGATGGATCCCCTGCAGAAGGATCACCTTCGCGCCGACCTGTTTGATCTGCGGCAGGCGGTCCTGAATGGCTTTCAAACTGCCCCACGCCTTCACGTTGACCGTGTACAGGCCGGTCTGGAAAAGCCAATCCGGCTGGTAAACAATCTCCCCGATGCCGTTCTGGCCTTTCGGGTTCTCGGAGGTGTCCTTCCACTCCGGCTCCCCCTGCAGACGGTAGCGGAACCAGAAACGCAGGTGCCCTGCCTTTTTCAAGAGAGGGTCGGCCTCGGCCGGGAGCTCCATCCGGACGCGATAGTTGTTGTGGAAAACGCCGTACCATCCCTCCCCGAACTGCCTCTGCGCCTGTGGGATCGGGAATTCCTGAGAGGCGCCGTTCCCTTGCGCGACCAGTATCAGCTCCAACTGCTGAGCCAACGCCTCCCGGGTCAGCTTCGGCGCGTGCAGGTCCACGCTCAGCACCGGCGTCCGGCCGTTGTTATGGACGGCCTGGATCAGAGGAAGGTCCCCGGCCCACCCGATGGCGGATGAGGCCTTGACCGGCTGCGGGGGAGAAGCGGCGGGCTGTGCGGGGCTTTGCTCTTCGGCGCTCCTGAAGCTGATCCGGACCTCTTTCGGCGGGGACTTCACCTGCTGAAGATCCCAGGCCGAGAACCGCTCCTCCCACCGGCTCTTCGGGGTGACGCCCTTGACCCGCGGATCCAGGGTGAACACCAGCTCCGGTCCCTGTTCGGAGATCGTGTAGGAGATGCTCCGGATCGAGGGAAGCGATTGTTCCGGATCGGACCAATCGAAAAGCTCTTTCGATGCCCCGTCCGCCGTTTGAACGGAAACCGTCAGCCGGCGCTCCGCCTCCAGCCCCTCCTGCTCGGACCCTTCCTGAATGAGCATCCGGGAGCCGTCGCTCAAGTTGCTCATCTGGATGGTCAGGTGGTCTCCCTTGCGGAAGAAGAAGACACGGCCATCCAACGAGAGGTACCGGTCCCGGACCGAGGGGACGGAAACCGTCGGAATCCGCAAGACCTCCTGGTCGCTCATCCTCCGGATCCCGATCGCCGGCAGGAGATCCGTGGCCTTTCCCTCCTCCAGGCCGGCCCGGACGAGGTTCAGACCCTCGACGTCTTGCGGGGGCCTCAGCGCGTGGACGGGAACAGGCAGGGTAAGGAGGAAAGCAGGCAGGGTGAGAAGAGAGATAAAACGAGAAAGCTTTTTCATTCGCAGGTGTATTTTGACAAAAGTATGCCACAAGCAGACGCTTGTGGCTATAAGAAATTCTTAAATTTGTACGCTTAACAGGTTGGGGCTACGCCGTCTTCTGGACCGGGGTCCCCACCGCTGCTTCCAGCTTGACCACTTCTTTCTTCGGGCTGACTTTCCAGAAAGTGCCCGCCGCGTTTTCCCAGTCGGAGAGAAGTTCCTCCGCCTTCTTGCTGCCGGTCAGCTCGGCGTGCTTCAGGAGCAGGGACTTGAGCATACTGCGGTCCTCGGGGTCCTCCAGGCGCGCCAGCTCCACCAGCGCCGGGTTGAGCCGTTTCGGGAAATCCCCTTCCGGATCCAGCACGTAGGCGACGCCGCCGGTCATGCCGGCGCCGAAGTTGCGGCCGGTCGGCCCCAGCACCGCGACCATCCCGCCGGTCATGTATTCACAGCCGTGGTCCCCCACCCCCTCCACGACGGCCCGGCCGCCGGAGTTGCGCACGCAGAAGCGCTCGCCTCCCCTGCCGGCCGCGTAGAGCGTGCCGCCGGTGGCCCCGTACATCACGGTGTTGCCAACCAGGACGAGCTGGTCCGCGCGGGCCGGCACGCGGGGGTTCGCTCGGACAATGATCTCCCCGCCGTGCATCCCCTTGCCCACGTAGTCGTTGGCATCGCCGGTTAGACCCAACCGCACGCCGGAGATGAGGAACGCGCCGAACGACTGCCCGGCCGACCCGGAGAGTTGGACCTCCACGGAAGCGCCGGAAGGCAGCCCCACGTCGCCATAGCGGCAGGCGATCTCGTAGGAGAGCCGCGTGCCGACGGAGCGCTGGTGATTCTTGATCGGGAAACGCAACACCACCTTGCCGCGCCCCTCGAGCGCCGGCTTCGCCTCCGCCAGGATCTGCTCATCGAGCGGGACGTCCCCTTCCCGGTCGTTGCGGGCGACCAAACAGCGCCGCGGCCGGGAACCGGAGGGATCCGGATCGGCCAGCAGGGCGGACCAGTCGATGGTGGCCCATTTCGGGTGGGTCTTCGCTTTGGGACTGACCTTGACCAGATGGATGCGCCCGATGACCTCATCGAGAGAACAATAGCCCATCTGCGCCAGCGTTTGGCGCACCTCCTCGGCTACGAACGTGAAGAAGTTCACCACGAAATCCGGCGGGCCCTTGTACTTGAGCCGCAGTTTCGGGTCCTGGGTCGCCACGCCGACCGGGCAGGTGTTCAGGTGGCACTGGCGCACCATGCAGCACCCGGCCGCGACCAGCGCCGCGGTGCCGAAGTTGAACGACTCGGCTCCGAACAGCGCCGCCATCAGGATGTCCCGGCCGCTCTTCATGCCGCCGTCGGTGCGGACCACGATGCGGCCGCGCAGGTCGTTCATCACGAGGACCTGCTGGGTCTCCGAGAGCCCAAGCTCCCAGGGCGCCCCGGCATTCTTGATGGAGGAGATGGGGCTCGCCCCCGTGCCGCCGTCATGGCCGGCGATGTGGACCACGTCGGCGTAGCCCTTCGCGACGCCGGCCGCGATCGTGCCGACGCCGGCCTCGGCCACCAGCTTCACGCAGACCGCCGCCTTGGCGTTGGCCTGCTTCAGATCGTAGATCAGTTGGGCCAGGTCCTCGATGGAGTAGATGTCGTGGTGAGGCGGCGGAGAGATGAGCGTGACCCCCGGCACCGAATGGCGCACCCGGGCGATGTCCTCGGAGACTTTGTGGCCCGGCAGCTGCCCGCCCTCACCCGGCTTGGACCCCTGCGCGATCTTGATCTCCAGCTCCCGCGCGGAGGCCAGATACGCCGGCGTCACGCCGAACCGGCCGGAGGCCACCTGTTTGATGGCACTGCAGGCGGAATCCCCGTTGGGAAACGGCTTGAGCCGCACCGGGTCCTCGCCGCCCTCGCCGGAATTGGACTTGCCGCCGATGCGGTTCATCGCGATCGCGAGCGTCTCATGCGTTTCTTTCGAGAGCGCGCCGTAGGACATGCCGGCAGTGCAGAACCGTTTGCGGATCGCCTCGACCGGTTCCACCTGCTCCACCGGAATGGGTTTCCGGTCGGAGGAAAATTCCAGCAAGTCCCGCAGGCAGACCGGTTCCCGCTTGTTCACTAAATCGGCGTATTTCTGGTAATCGGACCACTGGCCGGAATGGACCGCCTCGTGGATCGCGTCGAGCACCGGCGGGCTGAAGGCGTGGATCTCCCCGTCCCGCCGGTAGCGGTAAAACCCGCCCGGGTCGAGCTGGACCGCTCCGGCCGCGCCGAACGCGCTCCCGTGGAGAGTCAGCGCGTCGCGCGCCAGCAGGTCGAAACCGACCCCGCCGATCCGGCTGACGGTCCCGGTGAAACAGATCTCGACCACCTCGTCGCTTAAACCGATCGCCTCGAAGATCTGGGCACCCCGGTAGCTGGAGACGCAGGAGATCCCCATCTTCGACATGATCTTCAGGATGCCGTCCTCGATCGCCTTTTCGTAGTTGGCCCACGCCTGGTCGAGCGTGACCCCCTTCAGGGTCCCGGCCGAGTGGGCCCAGGAGATCGCCTGGTAAGCGCCGTACGGATGGATCGCCGCGGCGCCGTAGCCGATCAGCAGAGCATAGTGGTGCATGTCCCACACCTGGGCCGTCTCGCAAAGGATCGACGCCCGCATCCGCTTCCCCTGCCGGATCAAGGAATGGTGGACCGCGCCGGCCGCCATCCAGACAGGGACGCCCGCGTTCTTCGCGTCCATCCCGCGGTCGGTCAGGATCAGGATCGTGCATCCGGCATCGACCGCGGCCGAGGCCCGTTCGCAGATCTTCCGGACCGCCGGCTCCAGCCCGCCGGCCCCCTGCGCCGCCGGAAACAGGATCGGAAGCCGCACCGAGCGGAACGCCGGATCGGTCAATTCTTCCACCCATTTCAACTCCGGCTCGGAGAGTACCGGCGAGCCGAACTTGATCCACTTGGCGTGTTCGGGCGTCTCTTCCAGCATGGAGCCGCGCACGCCCAGCGCCGTGTTGAGTGACATCACCAGCCGCTCCCGCAATGGGTCAATCGGCGGATTGGTCACCTGCGCGAACAGCTGTTTGAAATAAGTCGCCAGGACCCGCGGCCGCGTGGAGAGGATCGCCAGCGGCGCGTCGTCCCCCATCGAGCCGACCGGCTCCTTGCCGGTCTCCGCCATCGCCTTCAGCACGAACTGCAGGTCCTCCTGCGTGAAGCCGGAGGCCTTCATCGCGCGCAGGAGCGGCTCGTGCTGGCCGTTTTCCGGCGAATAAGCCACCGTGGGTTTGCCGTCGTTCAGGCGCAGGAGATCCGGCCGGAGCATGTGGGAATGCAGCCAGGCGGCGTAGGGCTGGAGCTCCGACAACTCCCGCTTGATCTCATCGTCCCGCAGGACCCTTTTGCGGGCCGTATCCACCGCCAGCATCTGGCCGGGGCCGAGCCGGCCCGATTCGATCACCTGGGAATCGTCCAGATCGACGATGCCGACCTCGGAGCCCACCACCACCAAGCCGTCCCGCGTCACCTTGTACCGTGCCGGGCGAAGCCCGTTGCGGTCCAGCGCGGCGGCCGCGACGACGCCGTCGCTGAAAGCCAGCGCCGCCGGGCCGTCCCACGGCTCCGACAGGCAGGCCAGATACTCGAAGAAGGCCTTCGTCTTCTGGTCCATGCCGGGCATGTTCTGCCATGCCTCGGGGACCAGGACCGTCATCGCGTGCAGGAGGTCCATGCCGGAGGCCACCAGCAGTTCCAGCACGTTGTCCAGCATCGCCGAGTCGGACCCGCCCGCCTGAATCACCGGGAACAGGTCCTGAATCTTGTTCCCCCAGACCGCGGACTTGAGCTCCGGCTCCCGCGCCCGCATCCAGTTCCGGTTGCCAAGCAGGGTGTTGATCTCGCCGTTGTGTCCCAGGAAGCGGAACGGCTGGGCCAGCGTCCAGGTCGGGAAGGTGTTGGTGGAATACCGCTGATGGAAGACGGCGATCGCCGTCTCGAAGGACGGGTCGGTCAGGTCCTCATAGAAGTGGTTCAGCTGGGTGGCGACCAGCAGTCCCTTGTAGACGATGGTGCGCGAGGAAAAGGAGGGGATGTAGCACTCCTCCAGCCGGGCCTGCGTGAACGCCCGCTCGATGAGCCGCCGCGTGTAATAGAGGAGGCGCTCATACTCGGTCGGGGGAACCTTGGCCGGCCGGCCCATCAGCAGATGCTGGATGGTGGGCATGGTGGCCAGCGCCTTTTCCCCCAACGCGTCGGGGTTAACCGGGACCTCCCGCCAACTGTACAGGATCAGCCCCTGCTCCTTGACGATCCGGTCCACGATCCCCTTGGCCGCCAGGCGGGTGCCGGGGTTCTGCGGCAGGAAGAAGACCCCCACACTGAGGTCCTGCGGGTTCGCCTTCGGCTGGCCCAAGCGGACCAGCTCGCGCGCGAACAACTTGCGCGGGATCTGCGTGAGGATCCCCGCCCCATCGCCGGTCTTGGCGTCGGCCGAGACCGCGCCCCGGTGCGTGACACAGCAGACCCCCTGCACCGCCATCCGCAGGATGCGGTGGCTGGGTTTGCCGGAGACGTCGGCCACGAAACCGACGCCGCAGGAGTCCTTCTCGAACTCCGGCCGCCAAAGAGTTTTATTCTGAGCTGGGTTTTTCATCGACAGAAAAGGCAAGGCCGGATTGCCATGGCCTTGCCGCGTGTGTTTAGAGTAGCACCTCCCCGTCGGGAAATCAACTTACGCGAAGATCGCGTGGACCCGCCGGCCCTGCTCATCCTGGAACGTCAGCACGCCCAGCACCGGCCCGAGATCCCTGCCCCAGAGCGACTCGTTGACCGCCACCGCATAGACCCAGGACGGCCGGAGTTCCTCTAGATCCGGAAGGATCGACAGCGTGATCACTGCCGGGTGGCTGCCAACCGGCTTGATGCCGCCGGTCTGCCGGATGACCACCGAGGCCTTCTCGAACTTCGTGTCATACTCGAGCCGCTTCACGTTGAAGAGGGTCTCTTGGAGCCGGTCTTTCTCCCGGTTCAGCCGTTCCTCCGCCGCCAGCTCCCATTCCGACTGTTCCTCCGTCGCTTCGGAGGTCACGTAGGCCGTCACTTGCCGCTGGTCCGCCGCAACAGGAGCAGGAACCACCCACACCCGGGCCGGCAGGTTCCGCTCCTTCAACGCCTCGATCCAGCCCAATCGGCCTTGCCTCGCCAACGCCTCGGCGTACCGGTTCATGAACAGATCCAGCGACTCGAACTCCCGCACCGGCTCCTCCGCCCCCGCGGCGGGATACCTTGTCGGTGGCCAGCGGGCGGAATCGGCCAGCCGCTTGTCCAATTCGAGCGAAAGGCGCGCCCCCTTCAGAAAAATCTCCTCCAGCAAACTCTCCTTTCCCTGGAAAGAGAGGTGGGGCCGCACGAGCAGGAACCCCCGGTCGAAAAAGGCCAGCGGCTGGCCGTTTTCTTCGGCGAGCACCAAGGCCGAGTTGCCGGGCAGCTCCTTCCCCTTGGAAAACTGATCCAGGTACGGCTGGACCGCATGGGTCGGGAAGAGCCGTTTCCGGTTCAGCGTGCGGCGCAGCTCCCCGGTGACAACCAGCGGAAAGCCGAACGCGGGCGCCAGCTCACCCCGGCTCCCGATGCTTGGGCCCCCGCGATGTCCCCAGGCCTGCTCCCGGAGAACCGCCTGGAGCTCCGCCGAGCGCCCGGCCAAATGGAGGAGGAAGAGCTTCCGAGTCTGCGGGTCGGCCAGAAGCGGTTCTACCGGAAAGTGGGTTCCCCGAGGAGTCGTTTGCAGGATCCGGCCCTTCCAATCGTTCCCAAGCAGGCTGCCCAGGGCTTGCTCCAAAGGATTAAAGAACCCACCCGGCAGATCCGCGGCGGAAATCAGGACCTGGGTGGAGATCAAATCCTTTTCCAGGCCGGTGTCATCCTTCCAAAACCCGTCGTACTCCAGCCACATCGGGAACGACTCCCAGCTTCCCGGCTCCACGGAAAGCTGTCCTCGCAGGATGCCGCCTACATTAAGGAGGTAATGGAAATGGAGTTCTCTCGCATCCGGCCGCCGTGGGACGTCGTACACCATCAGGGACAAATTCTTCTGGAGATCCCTTCCCTCCAGCACATGCTCTCTGAAACGCTCTTGCCCCGCGGCTGGATAATCATGCGCTGCGGCAATCGCGCGCAGGCGCAGGGTCCGCTCCAGCCACTCTCCGGGGACCCCCAGCACCCGGAATCCTTCTTCCAGATCCGGCGCCAGCGCTTGCTCCTCCGCACCGGCGGGAAGCAGCAGGCCGATGTTGCGCAGGACTTCCTCCACCTCCGCCGGCTCTCCGCGGATGTAACGCCAGCCCCTGCCGGGACGGAAGATTGCCAGCTCCGTCCGCCTCCAATCGCGCGGATGGAAGCCGAGGATGAAATTCAGGACGCCGACGCGGGCTTCCTGTTCGGCGCCCTCGGTATCGGCCGGCGAGGCCTTCAAAGGGAGCTCGAAGATGTGGGTGTGGCCTACGAAAGGGGCAATGCGGGAGAACCGGACTCCGGCCTCATCCACCCGCTCGCGGGAGTAAACAATGACGGGGAGTCGCCTTTCGCCACCGGGAGGAAAGATTGCGAAGGTGATCTCCCGCTTGGACCCTCTTTTTTGAAGCCGCCAGAGATCCTCGAGATCCTGCCAGGGCTGGACAATCCGGGCGCTGCCGTTCCTGCGCAGGGAGGCGCCAAATCGGTCCCGCTGGCGGGCAAGGCCTTCCGCCACTTTCTGGGCGGCCCGCCGGCCATGCCCCACAAGATCTTCCAGGCTGATTTCCGCAAGCCAGGGGATCCCGTCCAGATCAGAAGTTTCTTTTCCGTCCAAATCGGATGCCGGATAGCCGTAGGGGAAAAGAAGTGTCAGGGCCACCAGTGAATCCAGATATCGGTTCTGGAGCCTTTCTCCGATCCCGGAGGCCAGCTTGCGGTCCAACAGGAAGAGCGTTTCCTCCACCTTCCCTTCCAACAGTTCGGAGGCCTTGCCGTTGGCATGAGGAGACCGGATCTTCTCGGCAATCAACCGTTCCAGCCGGAGCAAGGACCTGCGGAATCCCGGTTGATTTCCGGAAAGGGCTTCCTCTAAACCGGCGCGCCCGGCGGGAGATTCCGGCTGAGGCGGACGCAGCGCGAAGCCGGGTGCGGGGAAAAGCATGCCAAGGCAAAGGATGAACGCGAGGATTCGCATCGGATTTTTACGCAAGTTAGGTCAAGTATAGCGGAGGACCGGCTAAGCTGGCAAGCTTACAATCTAGCTATTTGTTTTCCTTTACTTCGGTGGAACGGCGGGCGAGGACCACGGTGACCGGCCCGATGCGGGACCAGATCTTGGCCAGCAGGGGGATCCGGTCCTGGTCGGCGCTGAACCAGACGCGTGCGGTGGCGCCGTGGAAGAACGGGACCGGGTAGGCCAGCTCTACCTCCCCCTCGACGGCCGGCCAGTAGCCGGAGTTGCCGATCCGGATGATGCCGGCCTGCATCACCGTGCCGTTCAAGAGCCAATTTTTCCCGTCGGCGCTCACCTCCAGAGGGACCGTCTTCCCCAGCTCGAACGGCATCGTGCGGGCGTAGTACAGCATGCTAATGCCATCCTGAGTCTTCTCAGTGACCGGCACCGTCACCTTCCGGTCGCCGGAGAGCTCATGCAGACTGGTGTTATTCTTCCAGTCGAACGTGATGATGCTCTCGTGCACCCTCCACTGGCGTTTCAGATACGACTCAAACCGCCGGGGAGAGAGCGTCTTTGGGTCCACCCAACTGCTCAGCCGGACGTGCACCGGGTAAAGGGGCAGGAGGTACCAGTTGGAGTCGGCTTTGAAGTTCAGCTCCACCGCTCTCTTGTCCTCTGAGAGGGCCGTGGTCATCGTGGCATTGCCCACCAGCGCGCCCCACCAGAAGATGTCGTACTCGAGCACCTCTCCCACCGGCACCGTTTGCAGGGGGGAGGCGATCGAGACCGGCGTGGCGGTTCCCCGCTTCACCTGGACGTCCCGCAGGCGGGCGATCCCGGCCCGGCTGCAGCCGGCCAGCAGGGAGGCCGCCGCGATCAGAGAGATGAATTTATGAAGAAGCCGGTAATCCCGCCGCATGCTCCACCGCCGCAAGAACTTCCTCCTCCGTTACCGTTTCGAGACAAGCGAACCCGATCGTGCAGTCGTGCGCCAGGCAGGGCCGGCAGCCGATGTCATGGTGCAGGGCCACGCTCCGCGGGCCCGTGGGCCCCCAGCGGGCCGGGCTCAATCCCCCGCCCCACCGGCCGAAGATCGAAACCACCGGCGTGCCGACCGCGGTGCCTAAGTGCACCGGGCCGCTGTCATTCGAGACCAGGCACCGGGCCCTCTTGAGCAGGCAGGCCGTCTCGCCCAAACTCATCGTGCCCAACACCGCGGCCGGCCTCTGCTTCATCCCGGCCATCACCGCTTGGCCGTGAGCTTCCTCGCCGGGTCCGGTCAGGACGACCACCTTCATTCCCCGCCGGGCCAGCTCATCGCCGACCGCCGCGAAATGCCGTGCCGGCCATCGCTTCGATGGACAGCTGGCCCCCGGATGTAGGACCGCCAGCGGCGCCGACCCCTCGAGCCCGTGCGACCGCAGGAACGCCGCCGCTTTCTCCTCCTGCGCCGGGGTCGTCGGCACGAACAGCGTTCGGTCCACCAACACCTGTCCTGAGCTTGTCGAAGGACCGATCAGCCGGAGAAGCTCCAGATTATACTCCAGCTCGTGCCGGTTCCCTTCCTTCTTGATGTAAGGAATCTTGTGGGTAAGCAGCCAGCCCATCCGGCGCGCGTAGCCGGCGCGGCGGCGGATCCCCGCCAGCCAGCTTACCAGAATCACACGGTTCGTTGAGTGCAGAATGACCGCCGTGTCGAACCGGTGCTCCCGCAGTTTCCGCGCGAACCGCAGGGTGCCCAGCCATCCTTTCTCCTCCCCGTCCTTGTCGTACAGGACCACCGCGTTGAGATCGGGATTCCCTTCCACCAACTCCCGATGCTCCGGCCGCACCATCATCCCGAGGTACCCCTGGGGGTAGGCCCGGCGCAGATTGCGGATCACCGGCGTGGAGAGGACTACATCCCCAATCCTGTCGGTGCGTATGATCAATATCCGCGGTGTTTGCGTCACGACTGGAGAATCCTCGCGGCGGCGGAGTAGACCTCGTCGGCGGTGACGCCGCTCATGCATTCGTGATGGTAGGGGCACAGCGCCAGCTCACAGGGCGCGCAGACCAACGTGCGCCGCACGACGGCCGAGCCGGCCGCGCGCGGGCCGTACTTGCGCTCATCGGTCGGCCCAAAAATCGCCACGGTCGGCACGCCGGCGACGCTCGCCGCGTGAAGGCAGGCGTTGTCGTTGGTGATAACCAGTTTGGCGTGGGACAACAGGGCCCCCAGCTGGCGGACGTTCGTCCGGTTCACCAGGTCGGTGGGGCGGTTGCGCATCGCGCGCGTTACCTCGTCGGCAATCGGCCGCTCTTGCTCCTCCCCGACCAGCAGAACCTGGGCTTGGTGGCGCTCGATGAGCCGGTCGGCCACCTCGGCGAATCCGGCGGCGGACCAGCGCTTCAGGTGGCTCCGGGCGCCCGGCACCATCACGACAGGGACCTTCCCTTTCTCCAGCCACTCCTCCACCTTGCGCTCCTCCCGGACATCGAACGGAAGCCGGAGCCGGCTCTGGGGCGCGGGGATCCCCAACCGGGTCACCCATTCCAAATGGGTTTCCGCCCGGTGGCGATTCCCAGGCCGCGGACGGAAAAAGACCGGCGTGTGGCGGGCCCGAGGTATGAAAAGGGGAATCATCGTGTTCTTGAAATCCACCACAAGCTGAAATCCCTCGAGGACCAAGTCCAGCACGATCAGTCCCCGCCTCCAGAGCCCCGCTTGCTTGTCGAGCACCCAGACCCGCTGGACGCGCGGGTTGCTGATGAACAGATCCTTGTTGCGCGGCGAGGCCAGCACGTGGAATTCCGCCTGCGGGTAGGACTGCCACAGCGCGTGGAGGGCCGGGAAGGTCAACAGCGCGTCGCCCAAATTGCTCAGCTCGATCACCAGGATTTTCATTGGAATATCCCAAACCGACAGCCGGTCCGCCCGACTCCTCCTTCGCCCCACCCGGGGGTCGGGGTTCTCTCGCCGGAACGGATCTCGGGGTCCTGTCGCGGGCAGTCCCCCGGCCTCCGGCTTCGGGCCTGTACGGCGGGCTCATTGTCAGTGACCTGGTAAAGAGCCGGAGAGGGAGACTCGAACCAGAGGTGATCTCCATGGAACGGCGTACAGTTCAGCATGTGCCGCCATTCCAGAGCGGCTAACCCTGAGACGTCGGCCCGGTGGCCGTCGTCCGGGTGCCCGCCCCGCGCCACCCCGAGATCCGAAGCCGCGTGGCCGGGCCAAGCCCCGATCCGGGGATGGCCGCCAGCGCACGTCGCGAGGCCGAAGAGGGCAAGGTTCTCGCTTCCTCTGAGGTTTGGTCTAGATAAGCGAGAGAGCGAAGGCCGAGCGCCGAGCGAAGCGATTCCTCGCTGGGGAATCGCGAGCGGTGCGCAAGCGGCCGACCCGGAGCGAGGGCGGCCCGGCAGAAAGCGGCCTGCGGTTCCGCTCGGCTCGGTAGGCGGCCGGAGCAACACGAGCAACGTGCTAAACATTGAGCAGCTTGCCGGCGGCGGTGAGGACCTGGTCGACGGTAATTTGCTGCATGCAGAGGTTGGCCGGGCACCGCAGTTGGTAGCACGGAACGGGACAGCCGATGGAGCCGAACAACGTGATCGCCTGGGCGCCGTTGACCGGGCCGGTGATGCTCGGGTCGGTCGGCCCGAACAGCGCAATCACCGGCACGCCGGCCGCCATCCCCATGTGCAGGGGGCCGGAATCGTTGGAGATGAGCAGGCGCGTATGCTTGAGCAGGGCCCCCATCTGGCGAAAGGTGGTCCGGCCCGCCGCCACCAGCGGGCGGGCCCGCATCCGGCTGGAGATCTCCGAGACCAGCTCGCGGTCCCCCTCCCCACCGATGAACAGCACCTTCGCGCCCCAACGCTCGGCGAGCCGGTCGGCTAGCTGGGCGAAATTCCGGGCCGGCCAGCGCTTGAGGAGCCAGTTGGCCCCGGCGTGCAGGGCGACGACCCGGTCCGACGGGCCGAGACCCATCTCCCTCGCCAGTTCCGCGGCGGCCCGCTCATCCTCGGGCAGGATCCCGCTGTCGTAATGGCGGCCATCCGGGGAAATGCCGGCCCCTTCCACAATCTTCAGGAACCAGTCCACCTTGTGGACCGTGTCGGGCGCCGGCATTTCCACCGCCGTGGTGAGGAGCCAACCTCGTTTCGCGGTCCGGTAGCCGATCCGTTCCGGGATGCCGGCCGCCCAGACCGCCGCGGCCCGCGTAAGGGAACGGTGGAACAGGAAGGCCGCGTCGTACCGCTCGGCCCGCAGGCGGCGGATCAGCGGAAGCCAAGCGGCCCCATGCGGGATCCCCCGCCCTTCCGGCATCGGGATCACCTCGTTCAGATGAGGGTTGCCCTGAAGCAGGTCCATTCCCCGCCGGGGGCTTAAAGCCGTGATGCGGCTGTCCGGATGGGCGCGCCGGATGGCCCGGATCGCGGGAGTCATGAACAGGAGGTCCCCCAGCCAATTGACGGAGACGAGCAGGATCCGCCGCCGGTCAGCCACGGCGCCGGACCACCCAGCCGTAGACCTCCTCCACCTGTTTCGCCATCCGCTCCAAATCAAACCGCTCCTTGGCCCGGAGCCGCCCGCGCTCCGCCATCTGCCGGCGGCCGGCCGCGTCCTTCAGCAAGGTCCGCAGGGAACTTTCGAGCGCGGAGGTGTCGCCCGGCGGGACCAGCAGTCCGCTTTTTCCATGCTCGATGATTTCCCCCGGCCCGCCGGCATCGCTGGCCACCACCGGCACACCGGTGGCCATCGCCTCCACGATCGCGAGGCCGAACCCTTCCTTCCATGCCGGAGCCGCGAAGACCTGCATCAACGACAGGGGGATCCGCGTATCTTCCACGGAATGGCAGATCCTCACGCGGTCCGAGATCCCCAGCTCGTACGCCAGCCGGACCAGATCTTCCCGTGCCGGTCCATCCCCCACCAGCAGGACCTGCAGGCCCGGGAACTCCTTCAGGAGCGGGACTGCCGCCTTGAGCAGAAGGTCCAGCCCTTTCACGGGGCTCAAACGGGCGACCGCCCCGATGATCGGACCTCCGTTCAAGCCGTTCGACTGCCGGAACCGCTCGACCTGCGCCGGATCCGGCGGCTGGTGAAAGCGCTCCACATCGATCCCGTTCTCCACCAGGATCACCTGGTGCGGCGGAGCCAGCCGGTACTGCTGGACCATCCGATTCATTGTCGCGTTCGAGATCGCCATGACCCACGTGCCCCAACAGCGGAAAAACCGCCGGCCGAGACGGAACTTGTAGAGCCCATGACAGGTCGTGACATAAGGAACCGCCGTGAGCGCGGCGACGACCCAGCCCAGCACCTGGGTCACGCGGGTATGGGAATGGATCAGGTCCGGTTTTTCCCGGCGGACCGCCTCCAGGATCTTGGGGAACGCCCCGAACCATATCTTCGGGTTCAATTCACTGGAGGTTTTGCAGGGTATCCGGACGTGCCGGATCCCTTCCCCGGCCAGCCGATTCTCCAGCGAACCGGCATCCGAGAAAACGACCGGCTCATGCCCCCGTTTCTTGAGCATCCGGGCCAACTCCACCACGTAGATCGAGATCCCGCCCATCTCCAGATGGGTGGTCAAAAGGAAGATCTTCACGAGAGAAAACCCCGCACCGCTTCCAGCACATCACCTACCTCGATCCGCTTCATGCACTCCATCTGGCCGGCGCCGCGGCGCGGACAGGTCCGGCGGTAGCAGGGACTGCAGGGAATCTCTGACTTGAAGATCTTCTTCCGCCCGGCGGGCGGGGCATGCCGGAGAGGATCGGTGGAGCCGAACAGCGCCACCACTGGGGTGCCTGCCGCGGCCGCCATGTGGAGCGGGGCGGAATCCCCGCCCACCAGCACCCGGCAGCGGCGCATCAGGGCGGCCAGGTCGTTCAAGGAGGTCCTGCCGGCCGCTACGAAGGGTTTCGACTGCGCGGCCCGGTGGATCTGCTCGCAGAGCGGCCGTTCCTGCTCGGAGCCGGTTAGGATGACGCGCGCCTTGGAGAGGACCGCCAGCTGGTCGACCAATTCGGCGTACCGTTCGGCCGGCCAGCGTTTCGACGGCCAGCGGGATCCCGGATGGACCGCCACGACCGGCTGGCTCTCGGCGACCCAGGCCTCCTTCAGAAGGCCGTCGACCCGGGCCTCATCGCCAGGCCCGGGCCAGAGTTCGAGGTCCCGGCCGGGCTCCTGGATGCCGAGCAGCTGCAGCAGGTGGAACTGGTGGTCCACCGGAGGGACCGGCCGCTCCGGTTCCATCATCGCGTGCGACAACAGCCAGCTCCACCGCCGGCCGGCATAACCATAGCGGTGCGGCGCCCCGCTCAAACGTCCCAGCCAGTGGCTGATCCGGTTGTTCTGGAAATCCACCACCACGTCCACCTGGGCCAGGCGGAGCCGTTTCCCAACTTTAAGCAGGCCGGCTGGTGTCCCTTCCCGGCGCCGGTCGAAAACGAGCAGGTCATCGAGGTACGGGCAGCGGTTCAGCAGCTCGCTGTGCTCCCGGCCGACCAGCACCGTGATGTGGGCCTGAGGGAACCGTTCGCGCAGAGCCCGGAGAGACGGCGTGCTCAGCACCACATCGCCGGCGGCGCTGAGTTTGATGACCAGGATCCGCAGGCATTCCGCTTCCCGGTACACTTCCAAGGTTTGGCTGATCAGCCGGGTCATTGGGTAAATCGACTCGACCCGGCGCCGGTTCTCGCGGGCCAGCTCCAGCGCCAGTTTCCGGTCCTTCAGCAGGGCCAGTATCGCCTGCGCCAGCTCCATCGGGTCGCCGGGCTGGACCAGCAGGCCGGTCTTCCGGTCGGCGATCACCTCCGGCACGCCTCCCACCCGCGTGGCCACCACCGGCACGCCGGCGGCGCCCGCCTCGATGAGCACCCGTCCGAACGCTTCCTTGCCGGTGGAGGGGAGCACCACCAGGTCCAGCTGATGCAGGAGGGCCGGCACGTCCGCCCGGTGACCGGTGAATTCCACCTGGGACTCCAGCCCCAGACGGGTCACCCAGGATTTGAGCTCGGCAAGGTAGCCGTGATGCTTCGGCTCGGCGGCCCCCACCATGAGCAATTTCGCGCGCGGCATCTGCTTGGCGACGACGGCGAAGGCCCGGATCAATTCCCGCAGACCCTTGATCGGCGTGATCCGGCCGATCGCGGCCACCCGCCACTCCTGTTTCGGGGCCTCGGTCCTCGGCTCCTTCCAAGGGTAGCGCTCCAGGTCCACACCGCGCGGGATGAACCGGATCTTCTCGGAGGGCACGCCGAAATCATCCATCATGTGGCGGGCGACGCTCTCGGAGTTGGCGATCACCTTTCTGCCCCACCCCATGATGCGGCTGACCGGGTGATCGGCGTAATAGCCGTGCGCTGTCGTGATGAAAGAGGGGATCCGCTGGCGCCCGCCCAGACGGAAGGAGGCCTTCCGGGCCACCTCCCTCCAGGCCAGGTAACCGATGATGGCCGGCACACGGCTGCGGGCGTGGATCACGTCCACGCCGTGGGACTCGACCACCTCGGCGACGCGGCGGACCAGCGGGAGCATCACCCAGGGGTTCTTCCGGTGGACCGGCAGGGTGTAATGGATGGCACCCATCCGCTCCAGCTCGGCCACCAGCGGGCCGCCGGAGGAGATCACGATGGCCCGGTGCCCACGGGCGATCAATCCGCGCGCCAGATCGATCGTGCCGGTTTCCACGCCGCCCCCGTTGAGAGCGGGCACCATCTGAAGGACGGTTAAATCCACGTACGCAGGAACTCCAACACCGGGTCTTGGCCTGGCTCCGGCGCGGGCCGGGCCTTCGATCCGTCCTCGGCCTCGATGACGGCTTGCCCCACTTGGTTTGCCGGAACGAGCCGCAGACGGCCGTCCTCATCCATCTGGCGGAGGAACCGGTGGTGTTTCGTCTCGCTCGGCTGCTTCCGGTTTCCGGAGGATTTCGGCGGGAAGCTGACCAGCGGCTTAGAGGTGGCCGCCGCCTCCGACACCATGGAGATGGAATCGCCGGAGGCCACCAGCAGATCGGACAGCTCCAGGATGCAGGGGACCGCCGTCGCGGTGTCCGGCAAGGGGCCGGGGCGCCTCTGGTTCACGAGGGCCAGCAGGCGGCAGCGGGGATGCTTGCCCATCCTCTCCAAGAGCTCCATCTCCACCTGCGGAGAGGTCCTGCGGGAGGTGGTGACCAGGAGCTCCGCGTCCAGCCGGTCCGCCGCTTCCAACAGGCCGCCGAAAACGGCCCGCAGGTCCTCCCTGTCCAGCTCAATCCCCTTGGCCGATCCGCCGACCAGCAGGCCGATCCGCCGCTTGCGGGGCGAAAGCTTCAGCAGTTCCGTCCAGCGCCTCGCCTGTTCCGGCGGCACCGGGCGCCACGGCACCAAGGCGCCGTCCACCATCACGGCTCTCTCCGGAACTTTTTTGGAGCGCAGGTCATGGCGAGGCAGGACCGCCAGATCAAACCGGCGCCACGAGGGGAACCGGCCGCCAAGGATGTGGACCGGCTTGCACCGGATCTGCCGCGCCCAGAGCAGGTTGACGGCCGCCGTGGCCGACCCGCAGGAAATGGAAACATGCGCGTGTTCCGACTGGAACTGCTGGTACGATTCCGGAACCAGCGCCGCCCTCAGCCAAAGGTCCGCGCCGATCCAGCGGGGGGGCAGGACCGCCGCGGCAAGATTCAGGAGGAACCGGAACGCCGGGTGGCGGTACGCGACCTGCACCGTCCGGACGCTCACCATCGGCTTCTGCACTCCCTTCAGCCGCCCGTCCCGGGCCGCCCGCTCTTTCCAGGCCGCTTCCAGCCGCTGGGCCAGCGCCGTCGCCTGCGACAGATGTCCCGCCTTGCCGTCGCTGAAGATCAGGATCCGCCGTTCCGGGCTGGATTTCCAGCGGCGATGGAGCCACAGCCATTGGGTGGGGTAGCGGCGCACGTACTTCTCGAGTACCCGGAGATAGGCGTCCACGCCGGCTTGGAGCCGCTGTTCCTCCGTCCCTTCCTGGGGGATCTCCAGCGGTTTCTCGACGATCAGCGTGTGCAGTGCCCCTTCCACCCGTACCATGAAGACCGGCAGGACCGGGGCACCCGTGCTCAGCGAAAGGGCGATCGTGCCGGGCGCCGTCGAGGCAAGCCGCCCGAAGAACGGAGAGAAGAGCCCATTCTTTCCGCCGTCCTGGTCGGCCAGGATGCCGACGATCCGGCCTTCCCGCAGGCCCTGGATCATCTCCCGGACCGGGAACCCTTTGGTGACGACCTTGCATCCTTTGGATTCCCGATACTCGGTGAGCAAGCGGTTCAGCTTGGGCCAGCCCTGCTCGCGGGCAAGCACCAGCGTGGGATACCCGTGCAGGGCCCCGGTGAGACTGATGAACTCCCAGTTCCCAAAATGGCCGGTGATGAAAAGCACCCCTTTGCCCCCCGCGAGCGCTTCCTCCATCCGCTCGCGGCAGCCGGGCGCGATGCCGATCCAGCGGTCGACGTAGTCCCGGTCGATCGCCGGGATCGCCGCCACCTCCATGAACATCCGCCCGAAGTTCCGGAACAGGTCTTTGATCAGCCCGTTGTACTCGGCCGGCGTGTAGAGAGAGCCAAACGCGGCCCTCAGGTTGTCGCGGGCCACCACCCGCCGTCCCGGCAGGAGGTAATAGAGGAGGACCCCGGCCGCCGCCCCGACGCGGGCGTTCCACTCCGGCGGCAGTTTCTGCGCGGCCTGGCTGACTCTCTTAACCAGCCAGTACAGAATCGATTCGGTGTAAAAGCTCGCTTTCATTGGGTTCAAACCTCGGTTGAATTTCCAGCACCCACAATTCCGTATCCCGGAGATCCGGGCCGATCGCTTCCTGAAAAACCTTGGGGATCCGCACGGCGTCCTTCTCGGTGGTCACCACGGTCCGGATCCCGTGCCGGTGGCACCGGCTCAACAGCCGGACGAGCTCTCCGGTGGTGTACGGGTGGTGGTCCCCCACCCGGTACCGCAGGCGCGGATCGGCCCCCAGCCCGAGCACCGTCGCCTCGAACTGTTTCGGGTCGGCGATCCCCGCCAGCGTGCAAAGTTTCCGGCCCCGGAGATTCTTCAACGGCACCTCCTGCCGGTCCGGCCAGCGCCAAAGCCGCCGGGGCTCGTAGTTCATGAAGAAGACCGGCGCCCCCGGGTTGTAACGCTTCACCTGGAAGCGGGCCTCTTCGGAATTCTTCCCCTTGAGCACGATCACCTGGGCCCTCGCGGCGGCGGCCGGCGGCTCCCGAAGTGTTCCCCTCGGGATCAGGCGGCCGTTCCCGAACGGCGTCTTCGAATCGGCGGTCAGGATCTCCAGGTCTTTCTCCAAACGCCACTGCTGATAGCCGTCGTCGAGCAGGAGCAGGTCCGCGCCGTGGTCCCGAACGGCCTGCTCGCCGGTGGCCACCCGGTCCGGCCCGACCAAAACCGGGATCGGCGCCAGCCGCTCCGACATGAGCTTGGATTCATCCTGGCCGTACCCGCGGGTCAGCACGGCCACCCGATGGCCCCGCGCCTGCAGCTGCTGGGCCAGGTAGATTACCAGCGGCGTTTTCCCGGTGCCGCCCCAGGTGAGGTTGCCGACGCTGACCACCTTGGCCGGCAGGCGATGTCTCTTCAGGATCCCACTGCGGAATCCCCACTGGATCGCCTGCACGCCGGCACCGTAGGCCTTCTCGGCCCCCGCCAGCGCAAAGTCCGAGACCCATCCCACGGTTAAGACAGCTCCCTTCCCCACCGCAGGGCGATCAGGTCCACGGTCCGCTTCACGGCTCCCTGGTTTTCCCGAAAAACCGCCTGGGCCCGCCCGCCCATCTGGCCGGCCTGGGCCGGGTCCCGCAGAAGCTGGCCGACCGCCTGCTCCAGCTCCGCCCCGTCCCGAACCACCCTCATACCTCCCGCTTGGCGCAGGGACTCCGCGACCTCCTGGAAATTCTGAAGATGGGGCCCGGTGAGGATCGGGCGGCCGAGGGAAGCCGGTTCCATTAAATTGTGGCCGCCGTGCGGGATCAGCGACCCGCCCACGAAGACGATGTCGCTGATCCGGTAAAATCCGGCCAGTTCCCCCACCGTGTCCAGCAGGACCACCGGGTCCGCCGGCGCTCCGGTAGAACCGTTCAGCCGGGACTTCCGCACCGTCGTGAAGCCGGCCCGCCGCGCCTCCTGCTCCACTTCCGGAATCCGCTCCGGATGGCGCGGGACGATCAACAGCCGCAAACCGGGATGCCGTTTCTTGAGCCGCCCATAGGCCTCCAGCACCGCCTTCTCCTCGCCGGGATGCGTTGAGCCGGCAGTCAACAGCTTCTGCGCCCCGCCCAGCCCCAGCAGAACCCGCATCTGCTCCGGAGAGAAACCGGCCGAGGAGCCGGCGTTCCCGTCCCATTTCATATTCCCGCTGACTACCAGCCGGTCTTTCGCCGCGCCCAGCGACGCGAAGCGCCGCGCGTCCTGCGGGCTCTGCGTGAGGAACAAGCCCACCGGCTCCAGCACTTTCTGCATCAGCGGCCGGACCCAGAGATACCGGCGGTACCCGCGCGGAGAGATCCGCCCGTTCACCACGGCGATCGGCACCCCGCGCCGCCCGAGCCGGTCGAACAGGACCGGCCACAGCTCCGTCTCGAAGGACAGGAACAGCGCCGGGCGGACCGCCCGCAGGGCCCGCTCCACCACCGGCCCCAGGTCCCACGGCAGGTAGATCACCTCGGTCCGGGAATCCCGCAGGTTTTTTTCCGCCATCTCCCGGCCGGTCGGCGTGACCGTGCTGACCACCCACTCCTTAGCGGGGAAACGCCGCCGCATCTCCTCGATCAGCGGGCGGGCCGCCAGCACCTCGCCGACGCTCACCGCGTGGATCCAGACCGGTCCCCGCATCCGGCCGAGCCGCTCCCGCGTCCGCGGAGAATAGGAAGCCAGGCGTTCACGGATCCCCGGCAAACCCCTGCCCCGCGCCGCCCGGAGCGCCAGGTAGCATGCGCCGAACAGAAGGAGGCCCGCTTGATAGATCCAAAGCAGAAGGCGCTTCACCCCGTTACACCTCCCAAAACCGAATGTCTGTTGAACAACCTGAATCCGCCCAAAATCCCGTTCAATAACTCCACGTTGAGGACCCAGAGGTGTAACGGGGTCACCTCTACGCCCTCGGATGGGCGGAGTCGTACACCTTCTTGAGCCGCTCGGTCGTCACGTGCGTGTAGACCTGCGTGGTGGTCAGCGAGCTGTGCCCCAGAAGTTCCTGCACGGAGCGCAGGTCGGCCCCGCGGTCCAGCAGGTGCGTCGCGAACGAATGCCGCAGAGAGTGCGGGGAAATCCTTCGGGCCACGCTCACCTGTGCCAGGTACCGGTTCAGGATCCGCCGGACCGATCGGTCGGTCAGCCGGCCTCGCCGCTGGTTCTGGAACAGCGGGCGGTCCGGGCCGCTCTGTTCGTCCGTCAGCGTTTTCAGATAAGACCGGATCGCCTGGAGACTATAAGAACCGATCGGGGCCAGCCGTTCTTTCTTTCCCTTCCCAACGGTCCGCAAAGATCCTCCGATCAGATCCACGTCCCGGACCTTGAGACCCACCAGCTCGCTGACCCGCAGGCCCGTCGAGTACAGCGTCTCCAGGATCGCGCGGTCCCGGCTGGGGGCGAAGGAATCTCCGGTCGGGGCTTCCATCAGCCGGACGGTCTCTTCCACGCTCAGGAAGGACGGCAGGTGCCGGTCCTGCTTGGGGCGGGCCAGCCCGAGCGCCGGGTTGGCCGCCACGTGTCCCTCCCGATGCAGGAAGCGGAAGAAAGAACGGGCGGTCGCCACGCGCCGGGCGATCGTCACTTTCGAAAGCCCCCCCAACCTCTGCTGAGCGACGAACTGGCGCAGGGCCAGCAGGTCCACCTTCTCCCAGGGAGTTTCGCCGAGGGTCTGGCGCAGGGTTTCCAGATCTTTTTCGTAGTTGCGCAGGGTGTGGGGAGAGGCGTCCCGTTCCGCGATCAAGTAGTTCTTGAACTTTTCGACGAAACGGTCCATTAGAGCTCTTACTCCGTCCCGGTCTGCGAAGGCGCCTCCGGCGCCGCGCCGGCTTGGGGGAGTGTCCGCTCGATGTGGCGGCAGGCGGGAAATTTGGAACAGCCGTAAAACAGCCCGCGCCGGGAACGCCTCTGCACCAGCTCTCCGTCGCAGGCCGGCTCCGGGCATTTGACGCCGGTGCCCAAGGGCTTGGCAAACTTGCACTCCGGGAACGCGGAACAGCTGAGGAATTTTCCCTTCCGGCCCCATTTGATCACGATGACCTTGCCGCACTGCGGGCAATTCTCATCGGTAGGAACCGGATCCTGCTTCATGCTTTGCATCTCGGCCTGGGCGGTCTTGAGCGCTTCGGCAAACGGCTCGTAGAACTCCTTCACGCAGGCCGCCCACGGCTGATGGCCTTCCTCCACCTCGTCCAGCTCCTCCTCCATGCGGGCCGTGAACTGGACGTCCAGCACCTTCGGGAAATGCTGGGACAGCAGGTCTGTGACGGTCTCCCCCACTTCGGCTGGGACCAGCGACCGCCCCAGCCGGTTCACGTAGCCGCGCGCGGAAAGGGTCAGGAGGGTCGGCGCGTAAGTCGAGGGGCGCCCGATCCCCAGCTCCTCCATCGTCCGGATCAGCGACGCTTCGGTGTAGCGGGCCGGCGGCTTCGTGAAATGCTGGCTCGGCTCCACGCTGAGCGCTTTGAGCTTCTCCCCCTTGTCGAGCGCCGGCAGGGGCTGGGCCGCGTCGGATTCCTCCTCCGGGCTCTTCTCTTCTTTGTCGGCCTCTTCTTTGTCTTTATCCTTCGGTTTCTTCGTCTCCGGCTTCATGATCTCCAGGAACCCGGTGAACAGCACCCGCGTGCCGGAGGCGTGGAACAGGCACCGCCCGGCGGACAAATCCACGCCGGTCACCTCCAGCTTGGCGGAGGCCATCTGGCTGGCGAGGAACCGGTTCCAGATCAGCGTGTACAGCTTCAACTGCTCCGGCGTCAAGAACGGCTTCATCGTTTCCGGCGTGCGGGCGACCGACGAGGGGCGGACGGCCTCGTGGGCTTCCTGCGCTCCCCGCTTGGATTTGTATTTCCGGGGGGATTCGGGGAGGAATTCCTTGCCGAAACTTTTCTGGATGAAATTCTTGGCCTGCTGTTGGGCATCCGCCGAGACCTGCACCGAGTCGGTCCGCATGTAGGTGATGAGGCCGACCGGCCCTTCATCGCCCAACTCGATCCCTTCGTACAACTGCTGGGCGATCCGCATCGTGCGGCCGGCGGTGAACCCGATCCGGTTGAAGGCGGTCTGCTGGAGCGTGCTGGTGGTGAACGGCGGAGCGGGATGGCGCTGGGTGACCTTCTGCGAGATGCCGGAGACAACAAAGGGGAGGCCCTTGAGCTCCTCGACCCGTTGATGAGCGGTCTCGCCCTCCTTGAGCTCCGCTTTTTTGCCGTCCACCTTTTCCAGCATCGCGGTGAAGCTGGCCGGCTCGCCGGCTTTCGGCTTGAGCTTGGCCAGCACAGCGGTCACCTGCCAGTACTCCTGCGGGACGAACGCGCGGATCTCCCGCTCCCGGTCCACGATCAGCCGGAGCACCGGCGACTGCACGCGTCCGGCGCTGAGTCCTGAACCCACTTTCTTCCAGAGCAGAGGGGAGAGGGTATAGCCGAGGATCCGGTCCAGGATGCGCCGGGCCTGCTGGGCCTCCACCTTGTGCGTGTCGATCTGGCCCGGATGCTCGAACGCGTGCTTGATCGCCTCCGGCGTGATCTCGTGGAACACCGCCCGGTGGATCTCCTTGTCCTTGCCGAGCACGGTCGCCAGGTGGGCGCTGATCGCTTCCCCTTCCCGGTCGGGGTCGGTCGCCAGGTACAGTTTCTTGAACTTGGCCGCGACTAATTTAAGCTCCTTGACGATCCGCCGCTTTTTGAAGATCACGATGTACTTCGGCGTGAAATTGTTTTCCAGGTCCACGCCGAACTGGCTGGCCGGCAGGTCCATCACGTGCCCCTGAGAGGCGATCACCTTGTAGGATGGCCCAAGGAACCGGTCCAGCGTTTTCGCCTTGGTCGGCGACTCCACGATCACCAGCGCTTTAGCCACAGCCACCTCCGACAAAGTGCACGATCTCTACCTGGTCCGCTTCCTTCAATGCCGCTTTCGCCAGGTCATCCCGCTTCAAGATGTTCAGGTTCAGCTCCACGACCACCAGCCCGGGGTTCAATTTCAGATGCTCCAGCAGGGCCGCCGCAGTCGTCCCCTCCGGGAGATCCATGGGCTCCCCATTGACCGTCAGCTTCACGGTCAGTTGGCCCGGCTGAAGCCCCGGCCCGGCACCTGCCGCACCAGCCCTTTGAGCTCCAGCCCGGTCAGCACCGACATGAGCCGGGCCGGGCCCAGCGTGGTCGCCCGCGCGATCCGCTCCACCCCGGTGGACAACCCCGCGGGAACCGCGTGGAAGACCTGCGCCTCCTCGACGGTCAAATCCGCGCCGGGCGCCGGGTTCGCGGCGGGCGCCCGGTACCGGGCCAATTGGTCTTTCAATTGGGGCGCCAGCTCTTCCAGGATGTCCCGGACCTGGCAAACCAGCTTCGCGCCGTCTTTCAAAAGGGCGTTCGTCCCCCGGCTTTGCGGGGAAGAGACCGGCCCCGGCAGAGCGAAGACTTCCCGTCCCTGTTCCATCGCCTCCCGAGCGGTGATCAGCGCGCCGCTGCGGGCCGGCGCTTCCACCACGAGCACGCCTAAACTCAAACCGGCGATGACCCGGTTCCGGCGCGGGAAATTTCCGGCGTGCGGCTGCATCTCCATCGGGAACTCGGAAAGGATACATCCGGAAAGCTCCACCCGTTCCGCCAGCTCTTCATGATGCCGGGGATAGAGGGTGGAGAGCCCATGGCCGACGACGGCGATCGTCCGCCCGCCGGCCTTCAGAGCCCCTTCGTGAGCGGCGCGGTCCACCCCTTCCGCGAGGCCGGAGACCACCGTGATCCCGAGCGAGGCCAGCTCCTCGCCGAAACGCTCGGCGTGGTCCAGGCCGTACGGCGTGGCGGAGCGGGTGCCAACAATCGCTACAGCCGTCTCATCCTCCGGAAGCAGGGTCCCCTTAAGGTAAAGGACCGGCGGCGGGGCATGGATCTGAGCGAGCAGTTTAGGGTAGCCGGGATCTCCCAGCGTCAGGATCTCGGCGCCGGCGTCCCGGGCCATCCGGATCTCCCGGGCGGCCGCCTTGCCGTCGGCAGCCGCGCGGATGCCGGAGAGCACCTCCGGCGTGGCGTAGCGGCCGAGGATCTCCCTCCACTGCGCCGGCTTGGCGCGGAAGACCCGATCGGGAGAGCCGAGGTGATCCGCCAGCAGGCGGATACCGCCCGCCCCCAGCCCCGGCACCCAATTCAGCGAGATGTAGGATTCTCGAGTCTGCATGAGATCTCTTTCACAATGTCCTGCAGTGTCCGGCCGCCGGTGTCAATCGTCACGTCGGCCTGGGCGTAATACGGCGCCCGCAATCGCAGGAGCTCCTGGATCCGCTCCTGCGGGTCGCCCCCCGCCAACAGGGGCCGGGTATTCAGCGTGGCCGCCGTCCGCTCCAAGATGACCTCGACGCTGGCCGTGAGACAGACCAGCACGCCGCCGGCTTTCAACGCTTTCACATTCTTCTCGTCGCATAGGACGCCGCCGCCAGTGGCGATCACATGCTCCTTGAGCTCCGCGGCTTCCCGGACCCCCTTCGCCTCCAGCGCGCGGAACGCCTGCTCCCCCTGCTCGGTGAAAATCTGCCGGACCGTCCGGCCGGTCTCCTTCTCGATCTTCCGGTCCAGGTCCAAGAACGGGCGGTTCAGTTTCTGGGCGAGCAGTTTTCCGACCACCGACTTGCCCGTCCCCATGAAGCCGACGAGGACGATGTTGTTCAAAAGCTCGCGACCTGGCCGAGGAACCCGCGGTAGTTGCGCTTCACTTCCGGGAGGGAGTCCCCGCCGAACTTTTCCAGAAAGGCGTTGGCCAGCTCGAAGGCGGCCACCGCCTCCCCCACGACGCCGGCCGCCGGCACGGCGCTCACATCGGAGCGCTCCACGGTGGCGACGAACGGTTTCTTGGTCTTCAGGTCCACGCTCATCATCGGCTTGCGCAGGGTGGAGAGCGGCTTCATGTGGATCCGGACCACCACCGGCCCGCCGATCGTCATGCCTCCCTCGATCCCACCGGCCCGGCAGGTCTTCCGGTGGAAACCCTTTTGTTTCGTGTAGAAGATCTGGTCATGAAGCTCGGAGCCGAACAGGTCAGAGACCTTCGTCCCCACGCCGATCTCCACCGCCTTGATCGCCTGGATCGACATGAGCCCCGCGGCCAGCCGGGCGTCCAGCTTCCGGTCCCACTGCACATGGGAACCCAAACCGACCGGCAGGTTCAACACGACCACCTCGATGGCGCCGCCCAGCGTGTCGCCGGCCGCCTTCGCCTTGTCCACCAAAGCGATCATCTTGGCTTCTGCCTTGGGATCGGCACAGCGCAGGGGGGAAACCTCCGCCTTCTTGCGGATCTCGGCGTGCGCCAGTTTCTCCGTGTTCGCCTGCACGCCGCCCATCCGGACCACGTGGCTGAACACCTCCACCCCGAACTCCTCCAGGAACCGCTTGGCCACCGCCCCCACAGCCACGCGGGCCGCGGTCTCCCGCGCGGAGGCCCGCTCCAGGATGTTGCGCACGTCTTCCTGGGCGTACTTGAGAGCACCGGACAGGTCGGCATGGCCCGGGCGGGGGCGGGTCACCACCGGCAGTTTGTCGATGGAGGCGTCTTTGTTCGGGACCTGCAGGGAGATCGGGCTCCCCAGCGTCTTGCCGCCCCGCAGGCCGGAGAGGATCTGCACCCGGTCCGTCTCGACGGAAGTCATGCGGGCGCCCCGGCCGTAGCCGAGCTGGCGGCGCTTCAATTCCTGGTCGATAAAAGCGGGTGAGAGCGGCAAGCCGGCCGGCATCCCTTCCAGCACCGCCGTCAGGCAGATCCCATGCGATTCCCCAGCCGTCAAATAGCGAAGCATGATTCCTCCTTCAACCGCCGGCCAGCAGGCCCCGGTACCAATGAATCAGCGAATCCCCACAAAAGACCGCGATGAGCGCCCCGGCCGCCAGGAACGGGCCGAACGGGATAATCTCCTTCCCCGACCGGACCTTCCAAGCCAGCCCGACCACCGCTCCCATGACCGGCGCCAAAACCAACCCGACCAGCAGAACTTTCCAGAGGCCGATCACGGAACCGACCATCCCCATCAGCTTCACGTCCCCGAATCCCATCGCCTCTTCTTCCCCGATCGCTTTCAACTTGCGCCGGAACAGCAGGGTACCGGCAGAACCGATCCCATACAGCACGCCGGCACCGGCCAACGCCCCGGCCACACTCGCCCACAGTCCGCCCCACCGCGTGGAAACACCGTGCAGTCCCGGCATCAAAAAACTGGCGATCAGCCCCAGCCCCAATCCCGGCAGGGTGACCTCGTCCGGCAGGATCATCTCCCGCAGGTCGATCACCGAGACCAGGATCAGCGCCGCTCCAAAGACCGCGTAGACCAGCGCCGGAGGCGTCCAGCCGAACCGGGCCGCGATGCCGGCGAAGAGGGCCCCGGTCGCCAGCTCCACGGCGGGATAGCTCCATGAGATCCGGGTTTTACACCGCCGGCACTTCCCGCCCAACAGCGCCCAGCTGATCAAAGGGATGTTGTCGTACCAGCATATCTCCTGCCTGCACGCCCGGCAGATGGACCGTCCCTTTACCACCTGTTCCCCCGCCGGCAGGCGCCAAATGCAGACGTTCAGGAACGACCCCACCATCAGCCCGAACACGAAGACCGCGCTAAGCGTGATCAGCGAAATGCTCCTCGAGCGCCTTCTTCATGACCGGCAAAGTTTTTTCGACCGGCACGCCGGTCCATATCTTGAACGCTACCGCACCCTGCGCCGCCAGCATCTCGTCGCCAGTGATCACCCGACAAGCCCGCTCCTTCGCCACCTTAATTAATGCGGTTTCCCGGGGCTCGTAAACGATGTCGTATACAATCTGATTGGGACGCAATCGTTCGAGCACTTCTTGCGGTACTTCATTCTTGCCTTGTTGCCCCATGGAAGTCGCGTTAACTAAAATTTTGCACTCCTCGACAGGAAGCGCTTCCAAGACCTCGCGAACCTCTGATACCACATTACAGTCGTTGAACTGAAACGCCGAATGAAGAGCATTGACGGTACGTGCAGCGTTCTCCGAGGTACGATTCCAGAAAAAGATTTTTTTGACCCCGGCACTTAAACCTAAAGAAATCCCAACGCTTCTAGCCGCTCCGCCTGCTCCAAGAATAACCGCAGACGCATCCCGCAGATCGACTCCTCTTAAGGGATGTATAAAACCCTCCCCATCCGTGTTGTAACCGAAGAGCTTCCCCTGATCTATTTTGACCGTGTTGATCACATGCATGGCATGTGCCACGGAGCCGAGCGCGCCCTTTATTTCTCCGCCATTCTTTTGAATCCAAACGTAGGCCTTGCTCTTAAAGGGCATCGTTACGTTAAAACCGTCGAGCAATTTGCCCTTGCGCTGCCAATCCTCTATTCCACGCTGTAAATCATCAAGCTGGGCTAACTCATGTACACTTTCACCCAGGGAGTTAGATTTGATTGGGCATTCCTCATACTGCCCTTCTAATCCCGCCGCCTTCAGCGCCGCCATGTGCATCTTCGGCGACAGCGAGTACCCCAACGGCCAGCCGATGATGCCGAGTTTCCAGAACTTGTCGGCCAATTAGCGTTTGGCGTAGAGCAGGCGGTTGATCGCGTTCAGGTACGCCCGCGAGGAGGCCTCGATGATGTCGGTCGAAGCGGCCCGCCCGTGCTCCACGTTGCCGTTCGCCGACAGCTTCACCGTCACCTCTCCCAGCGCGTCCTTGCCGGAGGTGACCGACTGGATCACGTACTCGTTGAGCTTGCCCTTGAACTTGGTCAGCCGGTCGATCGCGTTGTAGCAGGCATCCACCGGCCCGTCGCCGCTGGCGGCCCCTTGCAGCATCTTGCCGTCAGGGCTCTTCAGGCGGATCGTGGCGGTCGGGATCACGCCGGTGCCGCTGGCAACGTGCAGGTACTCCAGCGTGTAGCGCTTCCGCTCCTGGGAGATTTCGTCCTCCACCAAGGCGGCCAGGTCGTCATCGAAGACCTCTTTCTTGCGGTCGGCCAGCACCTTGAACCGCTCGAACGCCACCTCGATCTGCTGTTCGCCCAGCTTGAAGCCCAGCCCCTTGAGCCGGGCCACGAAGGCGTGCCGGCCGGAGTGCTTGCCCAGCACCAGCTTGGACTCGCCCCAGCCCACTTCCTGCGGGGTCATGATCTCGTAGGTTTTCTTGAACATCAGCACGCCGTGCTGGTGGATGCCGGACTCGTGCGCGAAGGCGTTGCTGCCCACCACCGCCTTGTTCGGCTGGACCAGGAAACCGGTCAGCTTGGAGACCAGCCGGCTGGCCCGGTAAATCTCCTCAGTCTTCACGCCGACCTCCACCTTGAAGAGGTCCTTGCGCACCTTCAAGCCCATCACCACCTCTTCGAGGGAGGCGTTGCCGGCCCGCTCACCCATCCCGTTGATCGTGCACTCCACCTGCCGCGCGCCGTTCAAGACCGCCGCCAGCGAGTTGGCCGTGGAAAGCCCTAAGTCGTTGTGGCAATGGACGGAGATGACCGCTCTATGGATGTTGGGCACATTCTCCCGGATGCCGCGGATCAGGGCCCCGAACTGGGACGGGATCGCCCAACCGACCGTGTCCGGCACGTTCACCGTGGTGGCCCCGGCGTCGATCACCGCCTCGTAGATCCGGTACAGGAGCTCCGGGCGGGAGCGGGCGGCGTCCTCGGCGGAGAACTCCACGTCGTCGGTGTACTTGCGGGCCATCTTCACCGCCGCCACCGCGATACGGAGGATCTCCTCCTCGGCCTTGCGCAGTTTGTACTTCATGTGGATCTCCGAGGTGGCGACGAAGGTGTGGATCCGCCGCCGCTTGGCCGGCTTCAATGCCTTGCCGGCCGCCTCGATGTCCTTCGGGACCGACCGGGCGAGCGAAGCGATGATCCGCCCCTTGATCTCCTTGGCGATCCGGTTCACCCCCTCGAAATCCCCGGGAGAGGAGACGGCGAATCCCGCCTCGATCGCGTCCACGTTCAGGCGCTCCAGCTGACGGGCCACCTCCAGCTTCTGCTGGGGGTTCAGGGAGGCGCCGGGGCACTGCTCGCCGTCGCGCAACGTGGTGTCGAATATGATCACTCGGTCTTGCTTGCTCATCGTTTTCTCCGTGTCAGGATACAGGGGGTTGTCAGGCCTTCACTTTCTGCCGTTTCGCCTTCGCATCGGTTTTCGTTCCTAGCGTCGGCTTCGCCTGCAGCCATGACATCATCGAGCGCAAACGGGCACCCACCAATTCAATCAGGTGCTTGTCCCCCTTCGCGAGCAGGGCCTTAAAGACCGGCTTACCGGCCTGGCACTCGTTGATCCACTCCCGCGCGAAATAGCCGGTGCGGATCTCATCGAGGATCTTCTGCATCTCCCTGCGGGTTTCCTCGGTGATGATGCGCGATCCGCGCGTGAGGCCGCCGAACCGGGCGGTCTCCGACACGCGGGACCACATGCCCTGCACCCCCTGCGCGTAGAACAGGTCCACGATCAGCTTCAGCTCATGCAGGCACTCGAAGTAAGCCACCTCCGGCTGGTAGCCGTTCTTGACCAGCGTCTCGAACCCGGCCTTCACCAGCGCTTCGGCGCCGCCGCAGAGGACCGCCTGTTCCCCGAACAGGTCGGTCTCGGTCTCCTCGGCGAAGGTGGTTTCCAGCACGCCCGCCTTCGTGGCCCCGAGCCCCTTGGCGTAAGCCAGCGCCACCTGCAGGGCTTTCCCGGTGGCGTCCTGATGTACGGCCACCAGCGCCGGCACGCCGCCGCCCTGAAGGAACAGGTCCCGCACGAGCGACCCCGGCCCCTTGGGCGCGATCATGAAGACGTCCACCTCTTTCGGCGGCTCGATCTGGTGGAAATGGATGTTGAACCCGTGCGCGAAGGCGAGCGCCTTCCCGGCTTTCAGGTGCGGGAGGATCGAACTGCGGTACACCTCCGCCTGCAGGGTGTCCTGCAGGAGCACCATGATCACCTGCGCCTGCGCGCAGGCCTCGGCCACCGAGGTCGGCTGGAAACCGTCCTCCGCCGCCTGCGTGTGGTGCGGCCCGCCCGGCCTCTGCGCCACGACCACCTCCAGACCGGAGTCGCGCAGGTTCAGCGCGTGCCCCCGCCCCTGGATCCCGTAGCCCAGCACGGCGATCCTCTTGCCTTTTAAAACCCCCAGGTCCGCGTCCTTGTCGTAATAGATCTTCGCCACTTCAATTTCCTCCCGCAGTGTCGCGAGCCAAGGCCACGCGCCCCGTGCGCACGATCTCCTTGACCCCGTAAGGTTTGAGCATCTCCAGGAACGTCTTGATCTTCGCCGGATCGCCGATCAGCTGAAGCGTGAGGGATTTCACCCCCACGTCGGCCACCTCCGCCTTCACCGTCTCGGCGATCTCCACCACCTCCGGCCGGGTTTTAGCGGTCACCGAGACCTTGCACAGGATCAGCTCCCGGTCCAGGTGTTCCTCCTTCGTGAGGTCCTGGATCGAGATTACGTCGATCAAGCGGTTGAGCTGTTTCTTGATCTGCTCGATCGTCTTCTCATCGCCGTCGAACACGATCGTCATCCGGGAGGCGGTCGGGTCCTCGGTCTCCCCCACCGCCAGCGACTCGATGTTGAATCCGCGCCCGGCGATCAGGGACGAGATCCGGGCCAGCACGCCGAACTTGTTCTCCACCAGCACCGATAAAAGATGTTTGGCCATGGTTATTCTCCTTACGCCATGTCCATGATCATTTCGTCGATCGCCTTGCCCGGCGGGATGATCGGAAAGACCTTCTCCTCCTCATCGCAGATGCAGTCCACCACCCAGCATTCCTTGTCGTTCAGGATCCGCTCCAGCGTCGGCTTGACCTCCTCCGGCTTCGTGATCGTGATCCCCTTGGCGCCGAACCCTTCGGCCACCTTCGCGAAGTCCGGTGGGCGGATGCCGCTGTAGGAGAACCGTTTCTTGTAGAACATCTCCTGCCACTGGCGCACCATCCCGAGGTAAGAATTGTTCAGGATGATCGTCTTGATCGGCAGTTTGTGGTCCACCGCCGTCGCCAGCTCCTGGATGTTCATCACGAACGAGCCATCGCCGGAGAGGCAAATCACCCGCTCCTTCGGCTTGCCGAACTGCGCGCCGATCGCGGCCGGCAGGCCGTAGCCCATCGTGCCCAGCCCGCCCGAGGTGATGTAGGTGCGCGGGCGCGTCCACCGGTAGAACTGGCAGGCCCACATCTGGTGCTGGCCCACGTCGGTGGTCATCAGCATGTCTCCCTTCGTGAGGTCCGAGAGGACCTCCAGCACGTACTGGGGCTTGAGCTTGTCCCCCTTCTTCATCTGGTAGGTCAGCGGGTGCTTCTTCTGCCACTCCCGGATCTGCTCCCACCACTCGGCGTAGTCCGGTTTCTTGCCGAGCACCTTGATCTCCTTAATCAGCTCCTTGACCACCCGTTTGACGTCCCCGACGATCGGCACGTCCACCGCGACGCTCTTGCCGATCGAGGCCGGGTCGATGTCGATGTGGATCTTCTTCGACTTCGGGGAAAAGGTCTCCACCTTGCCGGTCACCCGGTCGTCGAACCGGGCGCCGATGTTCACCAGCAGGTCGCAGTACTGGACCGCGTAGTTGGTGGAGGCCGCCCCATGCATGCCGAGCATGCGGAGCGAATTCGGCTTGTCCTCCGGGTAGATCCCCAACGCCATGCAGGTCGTCGTGACCGGCGCCCCCAGCAGGTCCACCAGCTCCCGGATCTCGTCGGCCGCCTGGGACATGACCGCGCCTCCGCCGACGTAGATCACCGGCTTCTTCGCGTCGAGGAGCATGTGGGCCGCCTTGTCGATCTGGCCGCGGTGCCCTTCCATGAACCTCTGCGGCTTGTAGCCGCGGATCTCCACCTTCTCCGGCCAGATAAACTCGGTCTCGGCCTGCGAGATGTCGACCGGGATGTCCACCAGCACCGGCCCGGGCTTGCCGGTCCCGGCGATGTAGAACGCCTCCCGGATCACGCGGGCCAGGTCGTTCACGTTCTTGACCAATGTATTGTGTTTCGTGATCGGCCGCGTGATGCCGCAAACGTCCGCTTCCTGGAACGCGTCGTTGCCGATCAGGAAGCTGCGGACTTGGCCCGTGATCGCCACCATCGGGATCGAGTCCATGAAGGCCGTTGCGATGCCGGTCACCAGGTTCGTGGCGCCGGGGCCGGAGGTCGCGAGGCAGACCCCCACCTTGCCGGTCGCCCGGGCGTAGCCGTCAGCCATGTGGGCGGCCCCCTGCTCATGCCGCACCAGGATGTGCTTGAGGCCGGAATCGTACAGCGCGTCGTAAATCGGCAGGTTCGCCCCGCCCGGGTAGCCGAACAGCACGTCGACTCCCTCGCGCTTCAAACACTCCACCAGAATCTCAGCGCCTTTCATCTTCGCCATCGTCAAACCTCCTATACGCGTACTGAGCGCCCGATACCGACGGACGAGCCCGCTACAGCTCCCCGCCGTTCGTTGCACCCTTTACGCTTGTCCCTCAGCCGTCCACGGCCCAAACATAGGCCCTGTGGCTATCGAGACGGTTAGTCCAGCACCGCTCCCTCGCTGGCCGAGCCAACGAGTTTCGCGTAGCGCGCCATGACGCCGGTCTTGTAGACCGGCGCGGGCGCTTTCCATTTCTTCAGGCGGCGCTTGATCTCCGCCGCCGGAAGTTCCAGCTTGAGTTCCCGCTTCTTCACGTCAAAGGTGATCGTATCGCCGTTCTTCACCGCCGCGATCGGGCCGCCGTTCGCCGCCTCGGGCGCCACGTGCCCGGCCATCATGCCGTGCGTGGCGCCGGAAAACCGCCCGTCGGTCAGGAGCGCCACATCGTGGCCCAGCCCCTCGCCGACCAGCGCCGCCGTCACCGCCAGCATCTCCCGCATGCCGGGACCGCCCTTGGGCCCCTCATAGCGGATCACCACCACGTCCCCCTTTTTGATCTTCCTCTGCTTCACGGCTGCGAAAGCATCCTCTTCCGAATTGAAGACTTTCGCCGGGCCCTGAAAGAGAGCGGCCTTCTGCCCTGCCACCTTCAGCACGCATCCCTCAGGGGCCAAGTTCCCGTGCAGGATCACCAGCCCGCCGCTTGGGCGGACCGGCTTTCTCAAGGGAAGAACCACCTGCTGGCCGGCCCGTTCCTCCGCCTGCTTGGCCTCCTCGCCGATCGTCCGGCCGGTCACTGTCATCGCCTTCGATTTCAGGAGGCCGGCGTCCAACAGGCGCCGGGCGATCAGCCGGATCCCGCCGGCCCGGTGCATGTCCGGCGCGGTGAACCGGCCCCACGGCTTCATGTCAGCCCAGATCGGTGTCTTCCTGCTGACCCGGTCGAAATCGTTGATCGAGAGCTTCACGCCGGCCTCCTTCGCCAGAGCCAGCAGGTGCAGGACGCCGTTCGTCGAACCGCCGGTCGCCACGATCCCGGCGATTCCGTTCTCGAACGCCTCGCGCGTCAAAATTTGCCGCGGCGTCACGCCGGCCTTCACCAGCTCCACCGTCCGCCGGCCGGCCTCATAGGCCGCCCGGTCTTTTTCCGAGTCCATCGCCGGGATGGAGTTTGCCCCCATCGGCGAGATCCCCAACAGCTCCATCGCGGTGCTCATCGTGTTCGCGGTGAACTGCCCGCCGCAGGCGCCCGGCCCCGGGCAGGCCTGCTTCTCAAGCTCCGTCACCTCCGCCGGCGTCATCCGGCCGGCCGAGCAGGCCCCCACCGCCTCGAACACATCCTGGATCGTCACGTCCTTGCCGCGGAACTTCCCCGGCGCGATCGACCCGCCGTAGATCATGAGGCCCGGGATGTTCAGCCGGGCCAGCGCCATCACGGTGCCCGGGATCGTCTTGTCGCACCCGGAAATCGCCACCAAGCCGTCGAACAGGTGCCCGCGGCAAACCAGCTCGATCGAATCGGCCACCACCTCGCGGCTCACCAGCGAACACTTCATCCCTTCGGTGCCCATCGAGATCCCGTCCGACACGGAGATGGTGTTGAACTCGATCGGCACGCCGCCGGCCGACCGCACGCCCTGCTTCACCTTCTCCGACAGCCGCCGCAAATGATAATTGCAGGGCATCACCTCGGTCCAGGTATTGGCCACGCCGATCAGCGGCTTCTCGAAGTCGGCGTCGTTTAAGCCCACCGCCCTGAGCATCGCGCGGGCCGGCGCCCGGTCGATCCCCTTCTTGATGGCGTCAGACTTTAACTTCATCTCTTTCCGCCACTCGGGGGGTCGCGCTTACCGCCTTCATCCATTCGTCCAGCTCCGACTTGCGGAACCGGATCGCCCGCCCGATCCGCAGGGCCGGCAGTTCTCCCGCCTTGGCCTTGCGGTAGACCGTCTGCGGGTTGACCCGCAGGTAGACCGCTACTTCCGAGACCGTCATGACATCGCTTAGCATGTTGACTCCATTGGGGGGTTTCTACACAAAAACGAGGTGCCAGTCACCACCTCTTACTCCTCACCGCGTCTCTCCCTCCAAGGGTTGGAGAGGGGGAGGCGAGGGATGACTGGCACCGCAAGGGCTTCCTCTATATAGTAAGAATCCGCCCCTTTTCTGTCAATCCATTTTATACTGGTTTATACTGGAGAGACATTCATGACAAGCGCACGGCTGGAACAGGTATTGAACGAGATCGACCGGATCAACCGCACCGACCCGCGCGGCTACGAACTGCCCTACTCCGAGTGGCTCACCGGATGGGTGAAACAGCTGGAACCCCACGCTTCCGAGGAACTACTGATCGCCGCGCGCGGCCAGCACGTCGCGCGCTGGAAGGTCCCCCGCGACCAGTTCCCCATGGACCGCAAGGGGTACCTGGGCTGGCGCGAGAAACTGAAAGGACTTCATGCCGGGACAGTCTCGTGGCTCATGCGGCAGGCCGGCTACCCGCCGGAATCGATCGAAAAGGTAGAACGGATCATCTTGAAGAAGAACCTCCGGGACCCGGAGGCGCAGGTGGTGGAAGACGCCCTCTGCCTGGTCTTCCTGGAGCGGCAATTCACCGACCTGCGGCTGAAGGAGCCGGAGGAAAAGATGCTGGAGATCCTGCGCAAGTCCTGGCGCAAGATGGGCGAGAAAGGCCGCGCCGAAGCCCTGAAACTGAAATTCCCCTCCGAAGAAGAAACCCTGCTGAAGAAAGCCCTCGCCTAGCGAATCCCCGGTTTCTGTCGGACGGCGATCAGGAAGGTGCTGGGAATCCAAACGAAGAAGACGCCCAGCGCTCCCGCCCAGAGGATCCAGCCCATCCGGCCGAAGAAGGCGGAGCAAACCACCAGCAGGGAGAAATCGATCCTCAGCCACTCCGCGATCCACGCCAGGGAATCCCTGCCCGACTTGGGCTCCGGCTGGGGCGGCTGCCACGGGGTAACGCCGCCTACGTCCAGCGCGCAGGAGAGGATGCTGCCGGCCGCTGCGACGGAGCCGAGCAGGAGCCAAGGCCCGTGCCCGGCGGCGCGCTGGAGCCCGACCCCCAGTCCCAGGAACAGCGCCGCGTGGACCACGCAGTCAGTCACCGTGTCCAGCAGGGCCCCCAGCCGGGTGCAGGTGTGGGTGAGCCGGGCCACCTTGCCGTCGCATTCGTCCAGCAGGTTCGCCAGCAGGAACGCCATCGCGCCGGCCGTCATCCCAAACACCGTCCCCCGGCTGAACAGCCCGCCCGCCGCGATGCCGGCGAGCAGAGACAGCAGCGTGATGGCGTTAGCGGAGCATCTCACCCGGAGGAACAGCGGGACGAGGAACCGGGCCAGCGAACTATTGAGCGGCAGCAGCGACGGTCGCGTCATCGTAGAGGGTGGAAAGGTCCGGCGCCTGCCCGCCGACCGGGATCAGTTTCCCGCTGTCGGCCAGCCGGAAAACGCGGCCGCGCCAGCGGATCGTCCGCCCGAACAGGCCGGCGCACCAGAGGGCGAAGCTCA
>JGI1358J11329_10000378_pt1 | contig 40469 bp, 40 predicted proteins | sample Subgroupgradi54m_FD_11329 | JGI IMG/M metagenome (IMG submission 11329)
AATCGCTGCCATATAACCGATGCGTCCTTTTTGGATGAGCTCAACCGCTTTCTTCCCAAAAAGCGTCGCTAAATTCCGATCTTCAGGGGTTGGTGAACCGCCGCGCTGAATGTGCCCTAAAACCGAAACGCGCGTTTCAATTCTGGATTGCCATTCGATCTGCCGGGCCAACACATGACCGATCCCACCAAGACGGATGGGGTCGTTACTTGCTTTTACCATCCGCTCAACCACCATCTTCCCGCCTTTTGGTTTTGCACCTTCGCCAACCACCACAATACTAAAACGCTTTCCGTGCTTGGCGCGCTCGCCAACGTAGCTGCAAATAACATTCAAATGATATGGGATTTCAGGAATCAGAATCACATCGGCACCCCCAGCTGTACCGGAAAAAAGTGCAATCCAGCCGGCGTAACGACCCATCACTTCAAGGATCATCACCCGGTGGTGGGAAGCGGCTGTGGTATGCAACCGATCAATCGCTTCTGTGGCAATGTGAACGGCTGTGTGGAATCCAAACGTGAAGTCTGTCCCGGAAAGATCGTTATCGATCGTTTTGGGGATCCCTACAATCGGAATTCCTTTTCTTGAGAATTTCTCGGCAATTGAAAGAGTGCCGTCCCCACCTACACAAATCAATGCCTTTAAATCAAGTTTGTGAAGAAAGGTGATTGCTTTTTCCGAATAGTCCCGAAAAACAAGTTTCTTTCCTTGACGAATGGGGTAACGAAAAGGGTTGGCAATATTGGAAGTCCCAAGGATGGTTCCGCCTTGGGTTAAAATATTGGAAACGTCAGGGTTTTTGAGTTTTCGGAAACGGTTTTCGACAACGCCTTGGAATCCGTCTTCAAAACCAATTACTTCCCATCCAAGCTCAAACGCACTTTTCGCCACGGAGCGAATCACAGCATTGAGCCCTGGACAATCCCCGCCCGCCGTCAGAATACCTATTCGTTTACTCATATCAATCCTTAAAAGAAAAAGGCCAGGTTGTTTAGCTCAACACCTGGCCTTTTAATTACCAAACAATATTTGCCTAAAACTTATCTGATGTACTTCAACTGTTCCCCAGTAGCCGGATCGTATTGATAACGCTCTGGAAATGTCTGGCCTGTCCTTGGGTTGTATTTGGTATGGACTTCCTGATCGGCAACAGGAACGGCTGGTTGCGCCACCTGAGGTTGAGCATATTGTGGTGTAGGTGCGTATTGAGGAGCAGCTCCTTGCTGATATTGCTGCTGCATCATTTCCTGACGAAGTTCTTGCTTTGTCTTTTCCTTTTCCCGACGCATGCCTTCACCCAATAATGCTCCGGCTAAAGCACCGGCACCTGCGCCAATGGCAGTTCCCGCACCAGCATGGCCGGTTTGATGTCCGATAATAGCTCCGAGCCCTGCTCCCAAGCCGCCGCCGCCAAGAGCACCCATTTCACGTTCTGAAAGACCGCCACCACTGCCATCAGTTGCACAACCAGAAAAAACAACAGCTAAAAGTAAGAGTAAACTCGCAACACGTTTCATAAATTTCCTCCTTTAAAGTATGATTACAATCTCGCTAATGAGACGCAATTTGTACCATAAATATTCATCAAATTCAACTATTTTTAGAATTCCAGGAACGCAAGACTTCTTCCAGTAATGACTTAGCAATACGGGCTTTGGCCATCCTCTGAAATCGCTTTTTTATCCCCTTGCGGTCCATCAATATCATAGACGTAGGATGACCCCCAAAAGGGTTATGCCCCTGACTATACCAGTTAGCTACTATCAAATCGGCATTTTTAGCCTTTAGTTTACGAAAAGCATTCTGTTTAAGCGATTCCGTTTCAAGGGCAAAACCAACCACAATGCGGTTTCCTTTTCGTCTTCCAACTGCTGCCAAAATATCTGTTGTCCGTTTGAACCGAATGGTCTTCTGTTTAACCCGTTTAATTTTGCTGGGTGAAAAACGAACGGGGGTATAATCGCAAACGGCTGCTGTCATAATTAGAATATCCGTCTTAGGCCAATTTTGAAAAACAGCGGTTTTCATTTCTTCCGCACTCATTACCGGCACATACTGAACGCCTTTTGGAGGAGTCAAGTTAGTTGGGCCGCTAATCAATGTAACTCGAAATCCCATTTTTTTGGCCTGGCTGGCAATTTGATAACCCATGTGGCCGGTAGAAACATTGGAAAGAAACCGAACGGGGTCCAGCATCTCCCGCGTAGGCCCAGCGGTAACCAGAAGACGCTTCCCTTTTGGAGAAACGCTAAGACGTTTAGATGGCATGAAGTGTTTTGCGGAGGGTATTCAATACAACATCATTTTCTGCGATGTGGCCGACTCCGATACGGCCACAAACTAAATCACCTTCGATGGGTTCTACAAAACGATAACCTATTTTCTCGAGCTTTTTAATATTTTCCTGAGTGATAGGGTGAGCAAACATATTGTCATTCATAGCAGGAGCAATCAGAACGGGGGCTTTTGAAGCGAGAATAACGGAAGTGACCAAATCACTCGCAAAACCACCTGCAAGACGAGCAATTACATCCGCTGTGGCCGGAGCAATGAGAATGATACTTGCACGATCGGCCAACGTGGTGTGCAGTACACTCCAATCCTCCTCTTTGGAAAAAGGATCTGAATAAACAGGGTGGCCGCTTAGCGAATGAAAGGTCAGCGGCGTTACAAACTGTTTGGCTGCTTCTGTCATGAGACAGACAACATCCGCACCTTCCGCACGCAGATCTCTAACTAAATCACAAGCCCGGTAAGCGGCGATACTTCCTGTAATGCAAAGAAGTATAGTTTTGCCCTTAAGCTTTTTTTGCTTTTGGGTCTTTTGTTTCCTCATAACGGACTTTTCCCTTTGCGATTTCTTCAAGCGCTACCATGGCCGGTTTCTTCGTTTTAGTTACAACCAAGGATGGCGCATCCTTGGCCAGCTCATTGGCCCGTTGCGCGGCTACCAACACTAATTTGTAATGACTCGTCATGTTTTTCAAAAGATCCTCCAATGGAACTAACATTTCACAATCCCCTCAATTTCGTTCACTGCTTGATCAAGTTTCTGGTTTACGACGACAAAATCATAAAGAGACCGCTCAGCCATTTCTTGCTCAGCCACTTTAAGACGTTCAGCAATCTCCTGTTTTGTTTCCGTTTTGCGTTTTTCCAAACGCACCTTTAGTTCTTCTAAAGAAGGCGGTATAATAAAAATAGAAGCCTTTGGAATTTCTTGATTCGCCCTCTGGCACAATTGTTTCATTCCCTGAACATCGATCGCAAGCACGATGCTTTTACCTTGTGAAACGCAATCCGCCACAAATTCCCGCGATGTCCCGTAAAAATAACCAAATACGGTTGCCGATTCTAAAAAAAAGTTGCTTCGTTCTTTCGCAACAAATTCTTCTTTTGAAATAAAAAAATAATCGCGGCTATTGACTTCCCCAGATCGAGGCGGCCGTGTCGTATAAGAAATAGAGCGAACTAAGCTTTTATTTCGCTCAAGCAGGCGCTCAACAATCGTTGTTTTTCCACATCCCGATGGCGCTGAAATTACAATGAGCTTACCCTGTTTTTGTGGCATTGGCTTGAAAGCTCACTCAATATTCTGAACTTGCTCACGGATTTTCTCAAGCTCACTCTTAATCTGAATCACTTCTTCTGCGATATCGGAATTCTGGGATTTGGAAGCAATCGTATTCACTTCCCTGTGGATTTCTTGGGCAATGAAATCTAATTTTTTCCCAACTTCACCGGAGCCTACGATTGATTTCTTCAAAAAATCTAGGTGATGCTTCGTCCGGACCAGCTCTTCTGTAATGTCGCTCCGTTCTGCAATCAGAGCAACTTCTTGCTCTAGCCGCCCGGAATCAAGCGGAACTTCTCGAGTCAATTCCAAAACTTTTTCTCGGAGCCGGTTGTGATGTTGGGCCGCCAGCGTTTTCGAAGTAGATTCGATTTGGCCTAAAGCACGCACAATCAAACCAACGCGTTTTTTCAAATCAACCGTCAGCGCTGAACCTTCCTCCGCCTTGGCCTGAACAAGCTGTTTGGTCGCTTTCTCAATTACCTGGCGTAAACTGCTCCAATAATGATCCACCGTATAATCTTTATGGTCTACGGTAAATAAACTCGGAACGCTCAAAAGCGCACTGACACTAACGGGATCCTTCAGGCGATATTTTTTCTGGATCCTCTTCATGGCACGAACGTATGAATCAATTTTCTTCTCATCCAACACCAAGCCGTTGGTTTCAGCTTGTTTGGACTTTAAAGAAACCGCAATCGTGATTTTTCCGCGCTTAATGTGCTGATGAACCAGGTCTCTGATCTTTTCATCCAGCCCGGATAAAACGTTCGGAAGGCGTGTCGAACATTCAAAGAACCGGTGATTCCAAGATCTAATTTCAACGGCCCAACGGAAAGGAGACTGTCCCCCTACCGCTTGGCCGAAGCCTGTCATGCTTTTGATCATAAGTGCGTTTTCTTAACCTGTGGCAAGGTAACCAATTAGGAGAAAAATGAGGTTACGTAAAGGGAGTATTATAGGGAGGTAACTCTGTCCTGTCAAGCTGTCCTGAAGAGATAAGATCTTATAAATCCTCAAAAATGCGCATGGTGGCCTCGCGGGGATCCTCAGCTCCGGTAATCGGCCGGCCGATCACAATGTAATCGGCCCCCAGTTTAAGAGCCTCCTTAGGCGTCATCACCCGTTCTTGATCTCCTCGTTCAGCCCAAGCGGGACGGATTCCAGGGGTAACAATCAAAAATCGAGAACCCAGCTTGGATCGAATCAATTCGATTTCTCTTGCGGAAGCAACCGCACCATCCAAGCCCGCCTTCTGAGCAAGTTCAGCATAATGAAGCACTGTTTCATTAATAGATTTTGAAATACCAATCTGTTTGGTGACTTCTTCCTGACTTAAGCTCGTCAGAAGGGTTACGCCAATCAATTTAGGTGATGACAAATTGCGTTTTCTTGCTTCATCAGCCGCCGCCACACAAGCTTCCTGCATCATTTGAAGCCCGCCGGAAACATGCACATTAAACATAAAGACTTCAAGGCTAACTGCTGCACGCGCCGCTTGGGCAACCGTGTTTGGAATATCATGGTATTTTAAATCCAAAAATACATCTGCGCCACCATCGCGAACAACTTGAACTGCCTTCGGGCCACATGCTGTGAAAAATTCATTTCCAACCTTAAAGATTTTAACTAAATCTTTAAGCGAGCCGATTAATTTCTTAGCAATGTGAATATCGGCTGTGTCCAACGCTACAATAATTCGCTCTTTTGGATTTAAGATTTTATTTTTGCTTTTTGTCATAAGTTACCCTGCTGGTACAAATCGATCCTCAAAATCACTCTTTAACTTCAAAGACCTGCGAACTTGATCAATCGATTGACGCTCCTTTCTCCTCATGTAATCTTCAATTCCCTTTAAAATTTCCACCGTGGCTTTAGGATTTACAAAATTGGCAGTTCCAACCGCAATCAAATGCGCACCTGTAATCAAAAATTCAAGCGCATCTTGGGCGTTTACGATTCCGCCCATGGCCATCACGGGAATGTCAAAGCGGCGCTTTACTTCATGCAAATAGCGAAGGGCAATCGGCCGAATGGCAGGACCGCTTAGACCGCCAAAGACATTGGCGAGCTGCGGGCGGCATTTTTCAATATCGACCGCCATTCCTCGAATCGTATTAATCAAACTCAAAGCATCACTGCCTGCTTTAATGACTGCTTCGGCCACTCCCAAAAAGTCATGCGCTTCAGGTGAAAGCTTTGTAAAAATTGGGAGCTGAGTCGTTTCTTTAACCGCCTTTACGACTTCATAAGCTAATTCCGGCTTTGCGCAAAACTCAAGCCCCTTCTTAACGTTGGGGCAAGAAATATTAAGTTCAAGTGCGCTAACACCTTTTTGGACATCTAATTTTTTAGCCAAAGACACGAAATCTTCAATACTTTCTCCTGCAATATTTACGATCAGATGGGTTTTTATCTTCTTAAAGTATGGAATTTTATTTTCAATGAAATCGTCAATACCTTTATTCTGTAAGCCGATCGCATTCAGCATTCCGCTGGGCGTTTCCCAAATCCTCGGCATTGGGTTTCCCTTGCGAAGTTTAGGCGTCACGGTTTTTGTGACAATCGCACCCAGTTTTTCATAATCAACATAACGAGCGTACTCATCTTTTGATCCAAAAGTGCCTGAGGCAACCGTTACCGGATTCTGAAAAGTCAAATTTCCTATTTTAGTTGTAAGATCAATTTTTTTTGGCATCTATACTAACTCCGCAAATGAAAAGACCGGCCCTTCTACACAACTCGTTTTAAAACCATCCCGCGTCTCAACTACACATCCTAAGCATGCGCCAACTCCGCAAGCCATACGTTCATCGATAGAAGCTTCTCCTTCTGCGCCAAATTCCTTCGCGATTTTCATTACGGCATCCATCATCACGTTGGGTCCACATGTTTGAATAAAAAGCGATTTCGGATTTTCCTTTTTCAAAATATCATGGAGCAAAACAGTGATAAAACCTTTTTTACCATAGGACCCATCATTGGTCGCATACCGAACTTCTCCTTCGATCTTAAATAATTCCTGCTTAGGTAAAACTTCGATTTTGGATTTACACCCGATAAGTAGCAATGGAGAAACAGGATCTTTTATTGTTTCAGCAAGGAAAACCAAAGGAGGAACACCAACCCCGCCTGCGACTAGAACTCGTTTTTTCCCTTTTAACTTCTGGGTAAATGGCCGGCCAAGCGGGCCGAGAACTTTTAACGTATGACCCAGTCTTTTTTCAGCCAAAAGAGTCGTACCGCGGCCCAAAATTTCATAAAGGATTTCAATTTTGGATCCGCGCACGCGGTAATAGCTGAACGGCCTTCTTAGAAGTAAGCCTTGTTGATTTTCAATTTGAATATTAAGAAACTGCCCCGGAAAAACTTTTTCGGAAAGTTGTTTCGATGAAAAAATAAGTTTGAAATATTCAGCGTTTACTTTTTTATTCTCAAGAATCGTAACTGTTTCATCAAACATTAATTTTTTCACCCTGCGAAGATTTCTTGTTCTGATACTCTTGAATGGTTCTTACTGAAATTCCCTTCTTTCGAAAAGACTCAACCGCGGAAATAACGGCTTGTGCCGAATTGATCGTAGTAATGCAAGGAATTCGAAACGAAACCGCAAGCGAACGAATTTTTGCTTCATCCAACATTGGACCTTTTCCTGTTGGTGTATTGATGATCAAGGCAATTTCTTTGGCTCTAATTTTGTCACCAATGTGTGGCGGGCCTTCGATTAGTTTGTTGATCACTTCTGCTTTAACGCCGTTTTTTTCAAGATGGGCCGCTGTTCCTCTCGTAGATATGATGTGATAACCTAATTTTGAAAGCCCTTGAGCAACGCGAACCACTTTTTCTTTGTCTTGATTTTTAACGCTCAGAAAAACATTTCCAGCAGCAGGAATGTCTGAATAAGCTGCTTGTTGTGACTTATAAAATGCAAGACCAAAATCCTCATCAATTCCCATTACCTCACCGGTCGATTTCATTTCAGGAGACAAAATAATATCCACACCAGGAAATTTGACAAATGGGAAAACGGATTCTTTAATTGAAAAATACTTGGGCACAATTTCTTTCGTAAGTCCTAATTCCTTTAGAGTCTTTCCTACCATTACTTCAGCTGCCATTTTTGCAAGTGGGACACCGATGGCTTTACTCACAAATGGCACCGTCCGGGAAGCGCGGGGGTTGACTTCTAGACAATAGATTTCACCTGCTTTGATGGCATACTGAACGTTCATCAATCCAATCACATTTAACTCTTTGGCAAGCTGTTTGGTTTTCTGAGTCAAATCAGAAATAAGTTCAGCTGAAAGTGAAAAAGGAGGAAGTGACATGGCAGCATCTCCTGAATGGACGCCCGCCTCTTCGATATGCTCCAAAATCCCGCCTACGATAAAATCTTTCCCATCTCCAATTAAATCTACATCAACTTCAATCGCATCTTCCAGGAATTTATCAATCAAAACAGGGTTTTGGTCACTCGCTTCAACCGCCTGTTTAATATATTTCTTAAGCTGAGCTTCGTCATAAACAATCTCCATAGCGCGCCCCCCAAGCACATAAGAAGGCCTGATCAAAACGGGGTATCCAATCCGCTTAGCAGCTTGATAAGCTTCTTCTGCGGTAAAAACGGTTTCACTTGTTGGCTGTTTCAAATTAATTCGAATCAAAAGCTCTCTAAATTTTTTCCGGTCTTCAGCAAAATCAATTGAAGCCGTGGAAGTGCCTAAAATTTTAAGACCAGCTTTTTCAAGCCCGAGCGACAAATTGAGAGGGGTTTGTCCGCCAAGTTGCACAATCACACCCGTTGGTTTTTCGCAGTCTGCAATATTAAGAACGTCCTCTCGCGTAAGCGGTTCAAAGAAAAGCTTATCGGAGGTGTCATAGTCTGTGCTCACGGTTTCAGGATTGGAATTCACCATAATGGTTTCATAACCCAATTCCTTAAGCGCAAACGCAGCATGGACACAGCAATAATCAAATTCAATCCCCTGCCCAATTCGATTGGGGCCACCCCCTAAGATCATTACTTTCTTTTTTATGCTTGGAATCGTTTCATCTTCTTCCTCATAAGTGGAATAAAAATAAGGGGTGTAGGCTTTGAATTCAGCGGCGCAGGTATCCACGAGTTTAAATACAGCTTCGATGCCGGCTTGTTTTCTCATCTTGCGAATACTGATTTCGTCTGTGCCGAAATAAAAGGCAAGCTGAACGTCTGAGAATCCAAATTGTTTTGCCTTTCTAATCAAAAGAACGGAATTCTTTGATCCTGCTTCTAACAATTCTTTTTCAATTTCTATAATTTGTTTGAGTTGTTCCAAAAACCATGGATCAATCTTTGTAATGTCGGAAATCTCTTGAACTGAAAAACCTGCGTAATAAGCATATTTGAGATAAAAAATCCGATCAGCTTTTGGAATGGCAATGTAATTTTTAATCTGCTCTTTGAGCTTGGTGTCTTTCTTGGATTCCTTAATAAAAGTTATAAGTGCTTCACGGGAATCAAGTTTCAAATCGAATACTTGATCCCGACCGTCGCCGCCCAATCCAAAACGCTTGATCTCAAGCCCCCTCAATCCTTTTTGAAGCGCTTCTTTAAACGTCCGGCCAATGGCCATGGTTTCACCTACTGATTTCATTTGGGTCGTAAGCGTATCATCCACGCCTTCAAATTTTTCAAACGCGAAACGAGGGATTTTCACAACGCAATAGTCAATCGTCGGTTCAAAACCGGCGGGTGTATATTTGGTAATGTCATTTGGAATTTCATCAAGCGTAAGGCCTACGGCTAGCTTTGCTGCGAACTTGGCAATCGGAAATCCTGTTGCTTTTGAAGCGAGTGCGGAAGAACGCGAGACACGCGGATTCATTTCAATCACAACCATTCGGCCTGTTTTGGGATCGACTGCAAACTGAATGTTGGAACCTCCGGTTTCAACGCCAATTTCTGAAATTACTTTTCGTGCTGCATCCCGCATCCTTTGATATTCTTTATCCGTAAGCGTTTGAGCTGGCGCTACAGTGATAGAATCGCCCGTGTGAACTCCCATCGGATCGAAATTCTCGATGGAACAGATCACAACAAAGTTGTCCTTACAATCCCGCATGACTTCGAGTTCGAATTCCTTCCACCCGAGCACTGATTCCTCAATTAACACTTCATTGACAATGCTGTATTCAAGCCCAAGCCGTGCAATCCGCTCAAGCTCTTCACGGTTGAAACAAATCCCGCTTCCGGATCCCCCGAGCGTAAAAGAAGGTCTCACAATCACCGGATAGCCGATCTTTTCTGCAATTTTAACCGCATCTTCAATGGAATGAGCACAGGCTGATTTGGGAAGATCAAGCCCGATGCGCTCCATGGCTTGTTTAAACTCTTCACGATCTTCTGCTTTCTTGACCGCTTCGTATTTGACTCCGATTAATTCAACCCCATATTTTGTAAATATTCCCTTTTCATAAGCTTCGACCGCTGTATTTAAACCCGTTTGCCCTCCCATGGTGGGAAGACATGCGTCCGGACGTTCGCGCTCAATAATTTTTTCAAGAACTTCTGAGGTAATTGGTTCGATGTAAGTTCTGTCGGCAACTTCAGGATCGGTCATAATCGTAGCGGGATTAGAGTTGATTAAAACAACTTCATAGCCTTCTTCTCTCAAGGCTTTACAGGCTTGGGTTCCCGAGTAATCGAATTCGCAGGCTTGTCCAATAATAATTGGGCCAGATCCGATGATGAGGATTTTCTTAATATCGGTTCGCTTCGGCATCACCAGACTCCGTGATCGACCATGGCATAAAACCGATTAAAAAGATAATCAGAATCATGAGGACCCGGTGAATTCTCAGGGTGGTATTGAACGGAGAAAACGGGGTATTTCTTATGGCGGATTCCTTCGAGGGTTTTGTCATTTAAATTAATATGGGTTATTTCGATTTCATTTTTAGGGAGTGTGTCAGCATCGACACAAAAACCATGATTTTGCGATGTAATTTCAACTCGTCTTGTTTTTAAATCCATCACAGGATGATTTCCGCCCCGGTGACCGAATTTCAATTTAAACGTCTTCCCTCCCAACGCGAGTCCAAGCATTTGATGGCCCAAACAAATTCCAAAAATCGGAACTTTCCCGATTAATTCATGCATGGATTGCCACAAATAGGTAACGGGTTCTGGATCGCCTGGCCCGTTGGAATAAAAAACGCCCTTTGGATTTAACTTCAAAATATCTTTTGCGCTCGTATGAGCAGGGACTACTTTTACGCGAAACCCATGCTGATTCAACTTCCTTAAGATATTGAATTTAATTCCGCCATCCACACATACAATAAAATGCTCCTTTGAAATACACTGCTTGCGGTCGGGCCAGACAAATTCCGGAAGAAGCCCTTCTTTGAAATCGTAAGGTTCTTTGCACGTTACTTCTTTCACGAGATCAACCCCCACAATACTCGGCGAAGCCTTTGCTTTTTTCACCAAACGTTTCTCATCAAGATCGGTTGAGGAAATAACTCCTTTTTGAGCCCCATGATCTCGAAGGTGTTTCACCAATTTGCGCGTGTCAATTCCTTGAATCCCAACGATTTTGTATTTTTTGAGATATTCATCAAGCGACATCTCAGAACGCCAGTTGCTTACCATTGGACTTACTTCCTTCACAATAAAACCTTCTACCCATGGCCGCCTTGATTCAGAGTCGGCTTCATTGATTCCGTAATTCCCGATGTGCGGATAGGTCATCGTCACCATCTGGCCTTTATAGGAAGGATCAGTCAAAATTTCCTGGTAGCCCGAAAGCGAAGTATTAAATACCACTTCCCCGCAAGTTTCGCCTTGGTGGCCAAAGGATTCCCCCCGAAATATTAATCCATCCTCAAGAGCTAGAACTGCTTCTGTCATCATCTTCATATTAAATTTTATCGGTGAATGATGACTGTACTGATTACCAATTTATTTTTACTAATGAGAATCAGTGCTGCCATAATTTTCCCCGTGAAATCGTTCCGACTGCTTTCCCTTTAAGTTTCATCCCGATAAAGCAAGAATTTTTAGATTTTGAAATAAACTCTTCCACGCAAACCACCCAATCTTGATTTAAATCAACCAAGGTGAGATTTGCCTCTGTACCAACTTTAACTTCTCCGAATCCAGCGGGAAGTTTTAAAATTTCGGCCGGCCTGGTAGACATTTTCATTACAAGCTCAGAGAGACTCAAAACTTTCTCATGATAAAGTTTCGTTAAAGCAACGCCCAACGCCGTTTCAACTCCCGTTACTCCTACAGGAGCATCCATAAACTCTTCCATTTTTTCTTCATCTGTATGCGGTGCGTGGTCCGTCGCAATCGCATCAATGGTTCCATCTTTCAAACCTTCGAGAATTGATTTGAGGTCTTCTGTTGTTCTTAAAGGCGGCATCATTTTAAAATTAGTGTCATAATGTTCAAGCGCTTCATCGGTTAAGCTGAAATGGTGAGGTGTTACATCAGCTGTCACAGGGAGTTTCTTCTTTTTCGCTTCACGAATCAATTCAACCGCTTCTTTGGTTGAAATATGAGTCAGATGAAGCGGAGCACCGGTTAACTCGGCCAGCAAAATATCGCGGCTTATCGCAATGGCTTCACTCGCATTCGGAATTCCTTTTAACCCTAGCCGTGTCGACATAATTCCTTCATTCATGACACCGTTAGCGGTAAGTCGATTATCTTCAGCATGACTAATCACTAAAAGCCCGAGCATGGAGGCATATTCCATTGCACGGCGCATCAAAAGCGGATCGCTCACCCAATTTCCATCATCGGTCACTGCCCAAGCGCCGGCTCGTTTGAGGTCGGCCATTTCAGAGAGCTCTTTTCCCTCACGCTCTTTAGTTAAGGTACCCGCTGGAAAAATGTAAAACGGAACTTCGTTGGCTTTTCGAATAATGTTGTCAATAACACTTTGATGGTCACAAGGTGGATTGGTATTGGGCATCGCCACTACTGCCACAAACCCGCCTTTTAAAGCAGCTTTGGAACCCGATACGATCGTTTCCTTCTGCTCAAATCCAGGTTCTCTGAAATGAACGTGCATATCGATTAAACCTGGAAACAAGTGCAACCCTTTTCCGTTTAAAGTCTCAACGCTATCTGATTTGATTTCTTTTTTAAGCTCAGTGATCAATCCGTTTTTGATCAGAAGATCAAAAACACCATCCACCTTATTTTTGGGATCAACCACGTGAATCTGTTTCATTAAAAGATTGATCATCATTTATTTATTCTCACTTTTCTTTCGTGCACCGCTTAAGAGATAAAGGACGGCCATCCGAACTGCAAGACCGTTGGTCACTTGATCTAAAATTACGGAATAGGGCCCATCCATTACATCGCTTGAAAGTTCTATGCCGCGATTTACCGGACCGGGATGCATGATCAAAACGTCAGGTTTTGCGTGTTTTAAAACGTCTTGATTAATTTGATATGAGGTCGCATATTCTCTGATACTTGGAAAATAACATTCACTTTGCCGCTCCGTTTGAATTCTAAGAAGATTAATCACATCAGCATCTCGAATTGCTTTTTCTAAATCTGTGGTTGCTTCAACTCCCAAACTTTCGACCTTCGGCGGAAGAAGCGTTTTAGGCCCGCACACAACCACTTTTGCTCCAAGCTTCGTTAATCCCCAAATGTTGGAACGAGCCACACGGCTATGAAGAATATCTCCAATAAAAGCAACCTTTATACCGGCGAGTTTTCCTTTCTTCTCCTGCACGGTAAACATATCGAGAAGCGCTTGGGTCGGATGTTCATTAATCCCATCCCCCGCATTAATAACGCTGACAGGAAGTGCCTCAGCCAGTCTGTGCGGAGCACCCGAAGCCGAATGTCTCATCACAATCATATCCACTTTAAGAGATTCAATGTTTCGGACCGTATCTTTAAGCGTTTCTCCCTTTACTGTACTTGAGGTAGAACCCGTAAAACTGATTGTATCTGCGCTTAATCTTTTTTCGGCAAGCTCAAAAGAAATTCTAGTTCGCGTGCTGGGTTCAAAAAAGAGATTGGCCACCGTCCGACCACGAAGCGTTGGGACTTTCTTAACTGGTCTTAATGAAATTTCCTGAAGTGATTTAGCTGTATCAAGAATCAGGCGAATTTCATCCGCTGTCAGATCTTTGATTCCCACCAAATCTTTTCGTTTCCAGACCGTGTTCATCGTTACTCCTTTGCCACCACACTTACACCATCTTCCCCGTCCTGTTCTTTAAACTTCACGATCACCTTTTCATTCTTAGAGGTAGGAATATTTTTTCCAACATAATCCGGCTTAATCGGAAGTTCTCTGTGTCCCCTGTCAATTAAAACAGCAAGTTGAATTGATTCAGGCCTTCCAAAATCGATGAGGGCATCCAGAGCGCAGCGGATGGTTCTGCCGGTGAATAAAACATCGTCAACGAGCACCACTTTTTTCCCGTCTACATTGAAATTGATTTCGGTTTCCCCCACATTGGGTTGCGGACCAATTTCCGTCAGGTCATCCCGGTAAAGCGTAATATCTAAAAGGCCAAGCGGAATTTTCCTCCCTTCAATCGAATGAATTTGGCTTTGAAACCGCTTTGCTAGAATAGCGCCACCGGTGCGAATTCCAATTAAAACGAGATGTTCCGCACCTTTATTTTTTTCAAGAATTTCATGCGAAATCCTCGTAATTGCTCGATTCATCTCTTCTGCATTAATAATTTGATTCATTGGAACTCAATTTGTGTCATTTTGTCTCAATTTCTGAGTAAAAAAATAGCTCACTTAGATAGTGAGCTTTCTTTTTACTTTGGGTATAAGTATCTTCATTTTTTACCTTTACTGGTTTCTCAGAACCAGTTTAAAAGGTTATTTACTGCACAACCAAACAAACAATACCTGAAAAAGAACTTTAAGTCAAGCGGCAATTCCAAACTAGAAAATAAGGGCAGTACTGATTACCAATTTAAGTTAATCAATGAAAATTAGGCAGTATTTTCAAGTTAAGCCGAGTTCTGTCCCGTTTCAGTGAAGAAACGGTGATGATCATCTATCTAGGACGGCACTTACGTAACCGCCGCATGCGACCAACCCGAGACTAAGGAATGGGTCATTCCCAGGCTCGATGTTTTTCTGGGCGAGCCAATTGTCTACTGTTCGGTCTTTCTCCAAGTGGGGTTTGCCATGCGTCCCGCGTTGCCTTGGGACCGGTGGTCTTTTACACCGCCATCACAACCCATTTAATTAATGGGCGTGATGACTGCACTCACTTTCAATAAAAATTTTATGAGAGTGAGTACCGCCGTTTCACCTTGACCGGACAAGTTTCCTTGCCAGGCTGTTTGTTTTCTGTGGCACTTTCCGTCTTGTCCATCTTTCGATGTGCAAGCCTTCGAATTACGAAGCACTCTACCCTTTGGAGCCCGGACTTTCCTCCCCTGCTAAAATTTCAGCAGGAGCGACCATCTCTTGAAAATACTGCCCTGATTCTCATTGATTAAGTTAAATTCGGAAATCAGGACTGTACTTGCCTCCCCATTTATTTAAAATAATGAAGGCAAGTGCTGCCCTTAACAACACGTGAATACTAATGAGAAGTTAAGGACTGTACCAATCAACGATTAAATTTTTATCGGAAGATTGGTGCTGCCCTGATAAAGAACAACTTAATTAAATTATACCAAAAACGAATTGATTTTACAATAAAACGGTCACTTAAAGTTGAACCATCCGCTTTCCTAAGAAAACGGAAATCGTGATGAGAATAACGTTAGGAAGCCAAAGTGCAAACCATGGAGGGGCATAGCCATGGATCGCCATGGTCCTCCCCCAAACAAACAAAATATAATATACAGCAACAACAGCCATAGCAACTGAGAAACTGACAACCACCTCGCCGCGGCGGCTGATGATGGCAACCGGCAGACCAATCAAAACAAAAACGACTGTTGCGAAAGAAAAGGAAATCTTTTTGTGAATTTCCGCTTCCGTTTCGCGCTTTTTCTTAGCAACATGCTTGGTTTCATCATCATGTTTCAATCGATAAAGCAATTCATCAATCGTCATTTCTTTTTCCTTTTTTCCGACACCACCACTTTGTTTTCCGGTTGTAATATTCGCAAGCAAGAAGGTTTTAAAATTCAATTTGTATAAGACGGAGGGATCATCTGGATTTGGTTCATCGCTCGTCCCATTATAAAGTTTTAAGGCAAGCGACTGCTGATCAGGAGATGTCACTGCCTCGCCCCATTCTGCTATAATCGTACGGGTTGGTTTTCCTTCTTGTAATTGAAAAACCGTTATTCCTTCCAAGCGATTTCCTTTAATTTGATTGATCCAAAGTGTATAGCCGTCAAAATCTTTAATAAACCGGCCCGCCTCTAGATAAGCGGCTGGGCGTTTGGCCACAAGCCGGCGGGCGAGTTGGCGGGATTCATATTCAGATCTCGGCTGTACTTGATCAATCAAAAATAAGGAAAACAAACTAAGTAAAAAAGCGACAGCGATAACAGGAAATAGGAGCCTGAAAAGATGGACACCGCTTGCTTTGATGGCCGTAATTTCATTGTTCTGAGCAAGGCCTCCAAAAACGAGGAGGACGCTTGTTAAAGCTGCCGTAGGCAAAATGAAGCCCAGGAGACTTGGAACCAGTAAAATGACTAACTTGACCACGTCAAAAACACTGACACCTTTGTTGACGAGCAAATCAGCCAAGCCAAGCAAGTTCCCTGCCATAAAGATAAAAGTTATCAGGACCAATGACATCAGAAAAGGATAAGCTAACTCACGTAAACAATAACGGCGTAGAATAGTCATGGGGAAGGTTTCATTCTTCCTGTGCGGAGAGCAAAATTCGGAGGCGTCACCAAACCGCCTGAAATCACCATCTTGATTCCCTCTTCAACGGTAAGATCCGTTTCGATAACTTCATTCTCCGAAACAATCTCAAACATGCCGGAGGTTGGACTCGGAGTGTGCGGAATAAACACAATCACGGATCGTTTACCATTTGTTTCATCCAGTATTGAATTCGTAACAAAGCCGAGGGCCAAAAGACCGGCGCGGGGATATTCAATCAAAACAACACGTTTAAATGCAGTGGATTTGGAAAGTGAGATCGTGTGAATCAGTTGCTTCGCACCTTGATAAATATTTTTTACAAAAGGAATTCGATGCAGAATGGCTTCCCAAAAATGAAACAACGAACGGCCCAAGATATTGGAGGTAATCATGCCAATCAAATAGATAAAAGCAATCAACAAAATAAAACCTAGGCCTGGGATTGAAAAACCAAACGAATGTTTGATCAAAGGAGCAAAAAAACCATCTAAAGTCCTAAAGAAAAATTTTAACGCTATGTAGGTCAGCCAAAGCGGTGCAACCACCAACAAGCCGGCTAGAAATCTGCCGCGTATACTGCTCGCTACACGCGCAAAATAGGAAGGGCGTTTAGTCTCAGGTGTCGATTCCATATTTTTTGACTATAACATGCACCTTTTAAAAGTCAATTTTTCACTGCCTTATTTGAAGATTGGTGGGCCCGCCTGGGCTCGAACCAGGAACCAACGGATTATGAGTCCGCTGCTCTAACCATTGAGCTACGGGCCCGATCTCCCATTTTTTTATTCAATGATTTCGGGCCAGTCCCAACTTCTAATAGCGTACCATCGGAAGTTGGGACGGGCTCTATGTCAAAAATGTGACTCAAAAATTTTAAGCACCCTTTAACATCCTCAACCGCGCTTCCATTTTCCGAAGCGGAATCATATCCCCTCGAGAATCGGCTACCTGGATTCCCTTTTCGTAAATCCTGCAGGATTCCTCTGCTTGCGCAAGTGATTCTAACACAACTCCGAGATTAAAATAACTAGGAGAATGATTCGGATCAACTGAAATTGCTTTCTCAAAAGCACTACGCGCTTCTTGAAGACGCTTGGCATCCATCAAAGCAGAACCCAAACTGAAATAACCCAACACATCCTTTGGATCCAGTTCAATCACCTTTTGGTATCGCTCAATACGGCTTTGGATTTCTTTTTCTCGGTCTTTCGTTTCTTCTTCCGGAGTCTTATCTTTGATACGGCCAGCTGTCTTCTGAGCTTGAAGTTCGGCTTTCCAAGAAAGCCGTCTTGCCTCCGCTTGTTCTTGCTCTGCTTCCAAAATCATTCCTTTTTGAACGTAAAAACGGGAAAGGTTTGTGCGAGCCATAATATGATTCGGAGCAACTTTCGTAAGGCGTTTCATCAATTCAATCGCTTTGTCGAGCTGTTCCACTTTGGCATATAAAACACCAAGCGTCTCGAGCGCATCGGGATATTTTGAATCAAGGGTAAGGGACTGTTCTAACTTAGCAATGGCTTGGTCCAAATGGCCGGATCGAAAAAGCGTGAGCGACTCTTGATAAAGGCGTTCTGCTTCTTCCATACTGGAAGGAATCTTTAAGACTCATCCTCAAGGTGCAAAATTTTCTTGCCTTCTGGGCTAATCATTGAAGGATTCCATTGAGGTTCCCACACCACTTCGACATGAACGGTCTTGACGTTCGGAAGCGCAGAAACACGCGTGCGAACCATATCGGGCAGTTGCTGAGCTGAGGGGCAGCTTTGGGTCGTGAGCGTCATTTTGACATTGACTTTATCCTGCTCAAGATCAACATCATAAATCAATCCCAGATCGTATACGTTCACGGGAATTTCTGGATCATACACCTGCTTGATGGCTTTGATCACTTCTTCCCGTGTTGGCATAAGTGTTCCGAAACAGATTTAGTCGCTCAGCTTGATATCCAAAAAGTTTTTTAGTTTCCGGGCGCGAGTTGGATGGCGGAGTTTGCGAAGCGCTTTTGCTTCAATTTGGCGGACACGCTCGCGGGTTACATTGAAGATTTGCCCCACTTCTTCCAAAGTCCTCGAATATCCATCACCGATTCCAAACCTGAGCCTTAACACTTTTTCTTCACGCTCAGTAATGGTATCGAGCACACCATCCATCTGCTCCTTTAACATTGAGTAAGCCGTTACGTTGGCAGGAGAAACCGCAGACTTATCCTCAATAAAATCGCCGAAACTTGTATCTCCATCATCCCCAACTGGGGTTTGAAGACTGATCGGCTCTTGAGCAATTTTAAGAATGCCTTTGACTTTCTCAACCGGCATTCTCATAACGCGAGCTACTTCTTCAGGAGTGGGTTCCCGGCCGGTTTCTTGAACGAGATGCCTTGAAGCGCGGAAAAATTTGTTGATCGTTTCAATCATATGAACCGGAATTCGAATCGTTCGCGCCTGATCTGCGATGGAACGTGTAATCGCTTGACGAATCCACCACGTAGCATAAGTTGAAAATTTATAACCTCGTTGATATTCAAACTTATCTACGGCCTTCATCAAACCGATATTTCCTTCCTGAATCAAATCTAAAAAGGAAAGACCGCGATTCGTGTATTTTTTAGCAATACTCACGACCAACCTTAAATTGGCAGCTACGAGGTCTTTTTTGGCGTGCGACAATTCCCGCTCACGCTTCTGAATCTTTTTAAAATGTTCATAAACCGCATCTTCTGATTCGCTCAATTCGGCTGCAATCTCTTGATTTCGCTTCATGACCTCGCCGATTTTGCCACGAACTTTCTTGCGCCTGAGCTGGGAAATTTCTCTCCGGTTACTCTTAAGCTCTTCGAGTTTAGCGCGGAGATTGGCAATGATCTGCTCGACAATGCCAATGCTTAAGTTAAATTGTATCAGCAGAGGAACCAAGTCCGTGTCTTTGCGAGAAGCGCGAAGTTTGCGGGTGAGAAGTTTTAACTTATGTTTCGTAACCAGCAATTTAGATGCTTGATCTTCCTCGATAATCGACTCGAGATTGATCTCGTCATTAATAATTTGATTGGCCAAATGAAGCACTTCATAACGCACAGCCTTTGTTTCATACACAGTGGCTTTTAATTTTTCCTCAGCTTCTTCAATGCGTTTCGCCAGTGCAATTTCTTGGCTTCGTGTTAAAAGTGAAATTTGCCCCATCTGCCGCAAATAAGTGCGCACAGGATCATCCATCCGGGCGCGCTCAAATTCTTCCTCGACAGGTTCTTTGCCTTCCTCGCTGAGGTCCTTGCCTTTTTTCGCATCCCCTTTTTCATCAAGCCCACCACCGCGCTGAATGGCGCTTGTTGTAATCTCAATATTTTTTTCCGTCAACGCAGTAATCACCTCTTCAAGCTTTTCAGATGAAGCTATCTCAGTTGGAAGATGGTTGTTGATTTGCTCATACGTCAAATAGCCTTGACGCTTTCCAAGTGAAACAAGCCTCTCGAGAACTTCTTGATAAGATACGGCTGGTTTTGGGGGAGGTGCGATGGTGGTTTCTGATAGCATAGTGTTGGTTTTCTCCTTAGCGCGCTTTATTTTTTTCTTCTTTGGCATATCGAGCCCTACCTCCATTTTTATAGAGGGTAGGTAAAACGTGTATTATAGCATAAAACTTTGTCTTTGGCCGAACTTCTTACAGACCGACACTCTAAAAACGCACGTTCTAATCAGCTTAGTACTTCATGGTTGGATTAACTTCATAAAGCATTATAAATAAATAACTTAAGATGTAATCTAATCGGGTTGAACAAGCATCTCTTGGTATGTCTTCATGTATTTTAAAACCAAATCTTGATCGCCGGCTTCCTCAGCTTGGGAAATCTGATTTCGTAAAGTTCGGAGCCGTCCCGCCCGTTCCTGCATCTTAAGCGTGCGAATCGCATCCTGAAAAGCTTGTTCTCGATCGTCACCAGAACTCCACTCGTTCATCAAAAGTTCGCTGACAAAGATTTTTAACCCTTCTTCTTTGATTCGGTTAAGCAATTGGGAAGCTGACAGTTTTGTTTCGTCAGACTCTCGGATGATCTGGCAAAACAGATTAAATATTTCTCTTGTCTTATCACCTAAAAATGCATAATTGGGAAACAACTCCAGAAACATCCGAATATAGGACGGATAATGGATCATTAAACTCAAGAGAAGTTTCTCAACCGGAGGTTGCTCTGTTTTTTTCGCTACAAGAATTGGTTTCGCTTCTCTTAAGGTTAATTTGGCTACACCACCCTGTTTGACTTTGAGTTTATTCAGTTCAGACCTTAATGAGCCTTCTTCCACTCCCAAAGTAACCGCAAGCTTTTTAAGGTAACGATCTACCAAAACCGGTGTTTGGATTCTTGCAAACGTATCCAGGAATTCGCTTGTAATCTTTAGGAGCCCGAGAGAATCTGATTTGTTGTAGCGACTCAGCAATACCTGAAGTTTGAAATCAAACACATCCTGGCTTTGTTTTAGAAGCTCAGTCATCGCTTGAGCGCCTTTTGAACGAATAAAATCATCTGGATCAAATCCTTTAGGAAGGCATAAAACTTTAACCCCCATTCCCTCTTCCAGAAAAATATCAAGCCCTCTAAGCGACGCTTGTTCTCCCGCCTTGTCGCCATCAAAAAGGACAATCGCTTCATCCGCATATCGTTTCAAAATCCGAACATGTTCATTTGTAAGTGAAGTACCTAAAGTGGCGACAACGTTTTGAAACCCATTTGCATAAAGACGGATGCAATCCAGGTAGCCTTCCACAATCATCATGCGGCGAATTTCTTCTGACGTAGCAATAGCACGTTTAGCGAGATGAAGACAGTACATTTCCTTTCGTTTCTTAAAAATAGGCGTCTCGGGTGAATTCAGATACTTGGGTGTTTCATCCGCAATGGCGCGTCCGCCAAATGCAATTACCTTCTCCTGTGTGCTAAATATTGGAAACATGACACGGTTTCTGAAAATATCATAAGTCGTTCCTTGTGCAGATCGACCAATAAGCCCGGAGCGGAGCAATTCTTGGTCTTGAAATCCTTTCTTGGAAAGATGTTCATACAAAGTACGCCATTCTGAAAGTGCAAAACCTAAACGGAAAGTTTCGGTTTCAGAGGTTCCAAAACCGCGCTTTTCCAAATAGGTACGCCCGGCTTCTCCAAGTTTTGGATGTTTTAAGTTCGTATGGTAAAATTCTGCAGCAACCGTATAAAGCTGATAAAGCCGTTCCAGCTGTGAACGTTCCGGAGTAGAAAACTTTTTAGACTCAGGCAAAACCACATGGACTCGTTCAGCCAGTTTCCTCAGCGCTTCCGGAAAATTCATTTGTTCATACTTCATTAAAAAAGAAAATACATCTCCTCCGACACCGCAGCCAAAACAATGAAAAATCTGTTTATCGGGATTCACCACAAAAGAAGGAGTCTTTTCGGAATGAAACGGACAGTTGGCCTTAAAATTTCTTCCGGCCCGCTTGAGGGGAATGTAGGAAGAAATGATTTCTACAATATCATTCAGTGACTGGACTTGGTCAACCACTTGATCGTTATAAGCCATACTTAGCGCACCGAAACAAAAGGACTGGCTGTAAGATAAAATCGATAGGGCATATGTTTAGCGCGACTAATTCCAATTCGTGTAGCCACTTGGATGTGAAGCAATCCTTCTTCTTTTCCCTCTGTGACACAAAATAGTTCATCTTGTGTCAAATCTTTTCCAGAATGTTCCCGTGTAATTCCAAAAGCTTGTGTCAATTTCCCAGGGCCATTGGTCAGTTGTTTATGTGCAACGTAGCCACGGCTTTTTTTCATCGTTTCAATGCCTGAAATGGGTTCAACGGCACGAATCAAAACTGCGCCAGCAACATTTTCTTTTTCAGTCACAACATTAAGACAATGGTGATTCCCATACGTAAAATAAACGTAACTAAATCCCGCGGGCCCAAACATCACCTGATTTCGCGGAGTCATTCCGCAATAAGCATGACTTGCCGGATCCTGATCTCCAAAATAGGCTTCGGTCTCCACAATTTTTCCGCTTAAAACTACTTCGCTCTGTTTCGAAACTAAAACCTTTCCGATCAACTCAAAAGCAACGATCTGGGTATTGCGTTCATAAAAAGACTTCTTGAGCGGTTTTATCTTACTCGCACTGATTATACTTTCCAACTTTGTGGAAACCATCGGATGAAAAAATCATGAACCTGATTGGTCGATCGAACCAAATAAGGACCGCATACAGAATGTTCCATCAAGCTTTGCTCAATAAAAGGAGCTTTAAAAAATATCAAAAAGGACGCAATGAGACTTAAAAATAAAACAAATTGCAACCCTCCCAAAATAGTGGCACCTATATTATTGAGAGGTGGCCTAAATTCAACGCTCACAAGCAAAGACAAAAATTGAAACACAAAGCGAATTAAGAAAATGGAACCGCCGGCAAGAACGGCAAAAGCAATTCCATGAACCATCTGAGCCGGTGCTTGAAACTTAGCTTGGAAAAATGTAGCTAAAGGCGTGCTATATTCGACCGCTAAAACCTGAGCTATAACCACGCCAAACAAACTCGGAAAAACCTTGGCTAGTCCTCTCCTCAAACCCAAAAAAATGCCAAGTGAAAATGCAAACAGAAATATTGCATCCACCCAGCCCATTTTCATGAAAAGTGAAGACCAATCTACATTAGTTTGCACGGAAACAGCTGTTAAAATCATGATGAGTCCTTTCCTTTTCTCTTTGTATCGAACCAATTAGTTCTGTATCTTTAATCCGTTCCATTTGTACTTTAAAAATAGTTCCAGGCAGGCTATTTTGAAGCGGAAAACGTGCCTTCAAATAATTTGCGCCTCGCCCAGAAGCCCATCCGGCCCCAACTTTGCTTGCCTCAACCAAAATGTCCATGGAGCAACCCAAAAATTTCTCCTGAACGTTTCTTTTGAGCTTCTCTTCAAGCAAAATCAAAACATCTTTACGCCTGTAGATTTCAAATTCTTCAACCGGATCTTGAAATCGAGATGCCCGCGTCCCCTCTCGTAGGCTATATGGAAAAATATGTAGTTTATAAGGTTGGGTCTCCACCAGAAGTTTTATTGTCTGATCAAACTGAAAATCAGTTTCGCCAGGAAAACCAATCATGACATCCGTGGTCAAAACAAAATCATTTACCCGATCCCGAATTTTTTGGACCAAATCAATATAAAAATACCTACGGTACCTACGATTCATTCGTTCCAAAACTTGATCATCACCACTTTGAAGCGGAATGTGAAGATGCGGACATACTTTTTTCATGGAAGCCATAGCTTCAATTAGCTCATCGGTCACATCCGTTGGTTCAATGGAACTTAACCGGATGCGTTTCAAATCAGAAATCTTGGATAAATCTTCCAAAAGATCAACTAACATCTGGCGTTTTTCAAAATCATAACCGTAAGAACCAAGCTGAATTCCTGTCAGAACCACTTCCCGGGAACCTTGCCCGGAAAGGCGTTTCGCTTCTTCAATCACATCCACCACGGGTCTTGACCGTGCAGGACCGCGCACCAACACCACCTTACAGAAAGAACATGCGTGATTGCAACCATCCTGGATTTTGATATAGGCACGGGTGCGCCCTTCAGATTCTGAAACAAAAAGAGGAGTATAACTCCGCTTAGAAGGAAGCGCAAGAGGCGTCAAAGAAAAGGCTGTACAACTTTCAAGCAAATTAACGATTTCTGATTTTTGACGGTTTAAAACCGTAAACGTTACGCCGGGAATAGATTTGATTTCTTCTTCGTTGCGCTCCACATAACAACCGGTAACAATGATCTTTGCTTCAGGATTATCCCGATGGAACCTTCGGATGAGGTAACGACTCTCTCGGTCACTTTCACCTGTCACGGTGCAAGTATTCAAGACAAACACGTCAGCTTCTTTTGAATCCTCAGTTTCTTCGAAACCCGCTCTTAAGAATTGCTCTCGAACCGCCTGAGTTTCATATTGATTTAAACGGCAGCCGAGCGTTGTAAATTTTACTTTCTGACAAGTTTCTGAATTTATTTCAGCAACGGTATTCATGAGTACATTAATTGGAAAAAACTGGCGGCGGCCACAAAAGCTGTGTCGGTTCTTAAAATTCCCTGCCCCATTTTAATGATTTGGGCTCCTTGGGCCTTCGCTTGTTCGACCTCGGCAGGGGAAAAACCTCCTTCAGGGCCAATCATTAATAAAACTCTAGTGGTTTCATTTTTCCTACTTGGACTACATTCACGAATAGGCTGAGCATCGGAAGAAGGATGAAGTAAGAAAATCTGATCATACTCTGAAAAATGGGAACAAAGAGACCCGAATGAAGTAAGAGATTCAATGCTCGGAGATTTTGAAAGTCGGGATTGTTTGAGGGTTTGTTCTGTAATTCGCTCCCAACGCTCATGGACTTTTTTTACCTGGTCTTTTGAAATTCGAACCACGGTACGTTCAGTTATGAGTGGAATCAATTTAAAAATACCGAGTTCCGCTGATTTTCTAGCAATCTCATCCATTTTCCGGTTCTGAGGAACGGCTTGTGCAATAGTCAATTGAAGTAAATTTCCTTTTTGAGATGAAATTGATTCTAGAAGCTTTGCTTCCGAGGAACCTTCGGGTAAAAAACGCTCAAGTCGGCTTACAAATTCATTACCTTCCCGATCAAAGAGTTGGCACATGCCTCCTTCTTTGATGCGGAGAACGTTTTTCAGATGATGTGTCTCTTCTCGTGTTAGCAAGACAGTTTGGACTTCTCGCTTTCGCTTTTGCTTCGAATCGCTGAGGGAACCGGAAATTAGAAAACGCTTTAACGTCTTTGCCATAAAAACGGAAAAGGTCTCGACAGAAGCGCTTGAGCTACTCCGAGACCTTTTGAATAGATTAGGTCAATAGAAAAAGAATGAAAACGGCTTACTTCTGTTGTTCCGCTTTGGCGGCTGCTTTTTCTTTGACAACGCTTGAAGCTTGAGGACCTTTTTCACCTTGTATCACCTCGAAAGTGACAACGTCGCCCTCTTCTAAGGTTTTGTAACCTTCTCCTTGAATCGAGGAATAGTGAACAAATACGTCTTGTCCACCTTCCTGCTCAATAAAACCATACCCTTTTACATTGGAAAACCACTTCACCTTGCCTTGCACTGCCATTGGTAGCGCTCCTCCCAAACCTATTTAACTTGATGTTTCAAAATAAGTCCCGGCTTAAACACAACTACCTTTTTCTCAGGGACTTGAACTTCCTGACCGGTACGCGGATTGCGTCCTACACGGCCTCTACGGGTCTTGACCTTAAATACTCCGAAATTACGCAACTCAACCGTCTCTCCCCGCTCTAAAGCTTCCACGATTGCATCAAGCGTACGCTGCACGATTTTCTTGACGTCAATCTGGGTGAGATTAGTATCGTTGGAGACTTTGGTAACAATGTCTTTTTTGGTCATGCCGTTCACCTCCGATTTATCCTAAATTCCTAAGACAGCAAGTCAGCCAATACTTCAAGTGCCCGGTTGTCCTAAGTCTTTACTGCTCAACAAAATAGCAAATGGAAGGGTTTGTGTCAATCAATTTTTCTATCTAACTTATGTCATTTAAATGGGTTGGAAAGAGCAGAAAAATAAAACAAGGCTTACAAAAAAGAAGCTGGTGAAACTAAGAATTGTGCTAACTCCCTATTTTAATTACATTTGCACCAAGAAGCTGCTCCAATTCTTCGAAAAGAGGGGTGCTGGTCTCAACTTTAAAACCTTCACCTGAATGAAGGGTGGTCTTACGCCCGATTGGATCCTTAAAGTTAATGTAAACGGGCGTTTTGCCTGGATGTAACGCTAGGATTTCCTTAAGCTTTTGTAGCGTGGCCATGTCAAGACCTGCGGTCAAAAGATCAATCGAAATCACCTTGGTAAGTTTTTTTTCCACTTCTTCAAGCGGAATGATTTCTTCAGCAATTACCTTCGGTGTATCGTCCCGCGAATTGGCTTTACCGCGAATAAAAACGACGGAATCTTTCTGAAGGAGCGTGATTGAAGATTTGAACAGTTCTGGGAAAACAACCACTTCACATCGGCCGTCCAAATCTTCAAGCCCCACAAAAGCCATACGATCTCCTTTTTTCGTGGTGATTTCTTTAATGGTGCTGACAATTCCGCCGATGGTGAGCGGCTCCTGGTCTCTCAGTTCAGCCAAACTCACCGCAGTGGTGGAAGCGTAAGTTCTAAGTACTTTCTCAAACTTAGACAATGGATGGGCGCTGATGTAAAAACCCAAGAGTTCCCGTTCATAACCTAAAAGTTGACTCTCAGGCCACTCTTCTACATCGGGAAGATCCGTGTCTTTCCCCGTTGAGCTTGAATGATCTCTCATCCCATCAAGAAGCGAAAGTTGTCCGCGCTGGCGGTCTTGTTGAGTCTTAGAACCCATTTCGAGCACTCGATCCAAAATCGTCATGAGCTGCGACCTTTTTATTTTAAAATCATCGAAGGCACCGCACTTAATCAAACTTTCGAGTACTTTACGGTTGCAAAGCCTTAAGTCCACTCGTTCGGAAAAATCATAGAGCGTTTTGAAAAGTCCTTTCGCCTCGCGCGTCGCAATAATGGATTCAACCGCCAGCGTCCCCACGTTTTTGACGGCACTTAATCCAAATCGTATCGTATTTCCCACACAGGCAAACAAAGAAAAACTTTGGTTTACAGAAGGAGGAAGGACAGCAACTCCAATGCGTTTACATTCTTCAATGTAACGAACAATCTTATCGGTGTTATCTTTTTCAGAACTGAGCAATGCTGTCATAAATTCAATTGTATAATTTGCTTTCAGATAAGCCGTCTGATAAGAAATGAAAGCGTACGCTGTGGAATGGCTCTTGTTGAATCCATAGCCTGAGAAGTATTCAATCAAATTCCAAATTTTCTCTGCGGTTCGGGTGTTAACTCCTTTCTTAACAGCTCCTTCAATAAATGATTTTTTCTCGCGTTCCATGATTTCTGGAATTTTCTTTCCCATAGCGCGTCTTAAGGAATCGGCTTTGGCAAGACTAAAACCAGCTAAGGTGGAAACAATCTGCATCACTTGTTCTTGGTACAGGATAATTCCGTAGGTTTCTTTAAGGATTGGTTCAAGCGCGGGGTGATCATATTTAATCAAAGACGGATCATGCATTCGTTTAATAAAGTCATCCACCATTCCACTTCCAAGCGGCCCCGGCCGGTAAAGCGCAAGGAGCGCCACAATATCGCCAAATTGTGTGGGTTTCATTTTTTTTAGAAGATCTCTCATCCCGGAACTTTCAAGCTGGAACACGCCGATGGCTTCCCCACGGCTTAACATTTCATACGTGGCCACGTTATCAAGTGAGATTTCTTCAATTCTGAGATCGATCTTTCGGGTGCGGTTGACAATTTTGCAAGCTTCATCAATAACCGTAAGCGTTCTCAAACCCAAAAAATCCATTTTGAGAAGCCCGATCTTTTCAACTGCTTCCATATCATATTGAGTGGTAATTTGATCGTTTGATTTAAACAAGGGGCAATATTCATAAAGCGGCGCATCTGAAATCACAATGCCTGCAGCATGGGTCGAAGCATGACGGGACAATCCTTCAAGCGCCTTTGAAGTCTCAATAAGTTGCTTCATTTCCTCATTCGTTGTGGCTAAATCTCGAAATCTGGGTTCAATTTGAAGAGCGCGTTCAATCGTCATATCAAGCTCAGCCGGTATTAGTTTCGCAAGTTTATCCACCTCTTGATAACTAATCCCCATCACCCGTCCCACATCGCGAATCACAGCTCGGGCAGCCATTGTTCCAAACGTCACGATATGAGCTACGCTTTCAGAACCATATTTTTTCCCAACATATTCAATGACTTCGTCACGGCGCTCGTAACAAAAATCAATATCGATATCAGGCATTGAAATTCGGTCGGGATTTAAAAACCGTTCAAAAATGAGACCGTGCTGAATTGGATCAATGCTCGTAATTCCCAGTACATAAGCTACCAAACTACCTGCTGCAGAACCGCGGCCCGGCCCAACAGGAATTTTATTTTCTTTAGCGTAACGGATGAAATCCCATACGACCAAAAAATATCCCGTAAAACCCATTTTCTTAATAATGGAGAGCTCGTAACGAAGCCTTTTATTATACTCCTCAGGAACTTTGCTGTTCATTTTAGCATTTAAGAATTGAACGCATAGTTCATCCAAATACACACTAGGTTCTTTTCCGTCTGGGGGAGTAAAAATAGGGAGATGGGTTTTCTTAAAATCAAGTTCCAGGTTGCAGCGCTCAGTAATTTCGATCGTATTCTTAATCGCTTCTGGATAATCTTTAAAAACTTCTTTCATTTCCTGCGCAGACTTGAGATAGAAATTGTTTCCGTGATAACGCATTCTATCTTGATCGGAAATCGCTGAACCGGTTCCGATACAAATTAAAGCATCATGTGCTTGGGCATCAGCCTGGTGAATGTAATGACAGTCGTTTGTCGCAACCAGTTTTAATCCAAATTCTTTGGCGAATTTTGGGTAGTGTTCAAAGAGTTTCTGCTGGGCATCAATCCCCTGGTCCATAAGCTCCAAGTAAAAGTCCTTTGGCCCGAAAATATCAACCAATTCACGAATGGCTTGGCGGGCTTTATCGATCTGCTCGTTCCAAGTATTATAAGGGACTTCGCCTTTAAGGCATCCCGAAAGAGCAATCAAACCTTCGTGATGCTTCTTAAGCAGTTCTTTATCAATTCGCGGTTTATAATAAAAACCTTCGAGGTAACTTGCGGTGGTAAGCTTCAGTAAATTTTTATAACCAATTTCATTTTTACAAAGGAGCGTAATATGGAAGGAAGCTTCCTTGATGCCATGCGCTGTTTTGTCAAAGCGGGATTGGGGAGCAATGTAGGCTTCGATTCCGATAATGGGTTTGATGCCTTGTTTCATCGCTTCTTGATAAAAGGAAATAGCACCAAACAAATTGCCATGATCGGTCATGGCAATGGCAGGAAATTTAAGTTCAACTGCTCGTTTGATGAGCTGAGGAACTTTGGAGGCAGCATCCAAAAGAGAATACTGCGAATGACAGTGAAGATGTACAAAATCTTCGTGTTTCATCTTTATTCCCACTCAATAGTGGCTGGCGGTTTTGAGCTTATATCATAACATACGCGGTTGATTCCGCGAACTTCATTGATGATGCGGTTTGAAATTCGGGCGAGAAGGTCTTCAGGAAGACGCGCCCAATCCGCCGTCATCCCGTCCTCTGAAGTCACTGCTCGAATCGCAGCCACATTTTCATAAGTCCGTTCATCGCCCATGACTCCGACACTTTTGATCGGAAGCAAGACGGCAAAGGTTTGCCAAAGTTTCTTATAAAACCCTGCTTTTTTAATTTCATCCATCACAATCCAATCCGCTTCGCGCAAAAGATCGCACCGCTCTTTCGTCACTTCACCAATAATCCTGACAGCGAGCCCGGGTCCCGGAAAGGGTTGGCGGTCAATGATTTCACTCGGAAGGCCTAAGGAACGGCCCACGCGGCGGACTTCATCTTTGAACAGTTCGCGAAGCGGTTCCACCAAACGAAATTTCATCCTGCTTGGAAGGCCCCCAACATTGTGATGGGATTTAATGGTAGAAGTCGGTCCTCCATGAACGGGCACAGATTCAATCACATCGGGATAAAGTGTTCCTTGAGCCAGAAACGGAACGCGGCCCAATTTTCTCGCTTTACGTTCGAATATTTTAATGAAGAGCCCTCCGATAATTTTGCGCTTCTTCTCAGGATCCTCTATTCCCTTAAGCGCGCCCAGAAATTCTTTTGAAGCGTCTACAATTTTAATGTTCATCCTGAGATGGCGGGCGAAAATATCGCGGACCCGGTCACGTTCCCTTAAACGCAGCAAACCCGTGTCCACGAAAATACAATTCAGCTTTCGACCAATGGCTTTATGGACCAATGTTGCCGCAACAGACGAATCTACACCTCCGGAAAGCCCAAGTACTACCCGATCGCCTTTTACCTGCTTGCGAATTGCTGAAATAGTATCTTTAATAAATGAACTTGGCGAACAATTACCTTTCAGACGGCAAACCCGGAAAAGAAAATTACCAATCACTTTATAGCCAAGGGGAGTGTGGACGACTTCCGGATGAAATTGAACGCCGTAGATTTTGCGTTTTACATTCCGGAAAGCCGCAACCGGCGAACTTGAAGTATGAGCAATCCGCTCAAACCCTTTCGGCAAACTCCTGACTTGATCGCCGTGACTCATCCAGCAATTCATTTGAGACGGTAAATTTTTAAATAAATCTTCGCGCCGATCTATATGAAGCTTTGCATGCCCATATTCTCGTTGTTTCACCCTTTTAACTTTGCCGTCAAAAAGATGAGCCGTGACTTGAAGTCCGTAACAAATTCCTAAAATCGGAACGCCAAGTGCAAAGATTTTGGGGTCGGGAATCGGAGCTTTCTTCTGATAAACGTTCGCAGGCGAACCCGAAAGAATAATCCCTTGAGGATTCAGCTTTAGGATTTTTTCGAAGGGGGCATTAAAAGGGAGAATCACCGAGAACACATTCTCTTCTCTGACTCTCCTCGCAATCAATTGAGTATACTGAGAGCCAAAATCGAGAACTAGAATTGTTTCAGTGTCAGAGGACATGTCCCCCTTATTTCATCATTCCGACTTTTTGAGCGGCCTGAAAGAGCTTTCCTTCAGTTTTAATAGCCGGAGCAATAATGATTTCGGTCAGCTGAAGTTCTTTGACCGTTTTGGCTCCCACATTTCCCATACAAGTGCGGAGTGCGCCAACTAAATTTTGAGTGCCGTCATCTAATTTCGCAGGGCCGAATAAAATTTCTTCAAGCGTCCCGGTCGTTCCTACGCGAATGCGCGTACCGCGCGGAAGATTCGCATGAGGCGTGGCCATTCCCCAATGGTATCCGCGGCCCGGTGCTTCCTTCGCGCGAGCAAAGGCAGAACCCACCATCACCGCATCTGCGCCGCAAGCAAACGCCTTACACACATCACCGCCGGTTGACATTCCTCCATCGGCAATAATCGGAACGTAGCGACGGGATTTCTTGAAATAAAAATCTCGGGCAGCCATTGAATCGCAAATAGAAGTTACTTGCGGAACCCCAACGCCAATGACACCGCGCGTCGTGCAGGCGGATCCAGGACCAATTCCGATCAAAAGCCCGCTGATTCCGGTTTCCATCAGTTCGAGCGCCACTTGATACGTCACGGAATTTCCAACGATCACGGGCATGTTGAGACCCTTGCAAAGTTTCTTTAAATCGACCACTTGATAAGCTTTTGATATATGACGAACCGTCGTAACAGTAGACTGAACTACGAAAATATCACAGCCTGCTTCTTCGGCAATTTTTCCGAACTTCTCAGCATGTTGAGGAATCGTGCTGACAATGACAGGAACTTTTTCTTTTTTGATTTGCTGAACACGTTTTGCAATTAATTTTTCCTTGATGGGTTTCAGATAAAGTTTCTGAACAAGCTCGGTCGCCTTCTCTGGGGTTGCTTTAGAAATATCATCGAGGATGGGCTCGTAATCATCGTAACGGGTATAAATGCCTTCTAAATTGAGGACCGCGATTCCGCCAAGTTTACCCATGGCAATCGCGAACTTGGGGTCTACAACACCATCCATGGCGGAAGCAAAAAATGGGATGGGGTATTTCTTACCATCAATTTCCAAACTGATATCGACTTCGTCAGGATTGATGGTTACCGCACCGGGCACAAGCGCAATCTCATCAAAGCCGTAACAACGTCTTGCCTTACGATCCTTGCCGATCCATTCACCCACTGAAAAAACTCCTCCACTCTATAAAACTACATTCCCTATGAAAAAACGGTAAAAAAGGAAGGTTAAGTGGTGTAGTTGTAACGGATTATCGCTAAAAAGTCAAACAAAAATTAATGATCCTACTCGCTCGCCTTCAGAAAACGATTATGTCTATACAACTTTAAGGCTTGGCGGGTTTATTGTAAGCCTGCTTGAATTTTTCCCATTCTTCCTGAAGCCGCTTTAGAAGGTCCTGGCTGCTTCCCTGAAAATTTTTAATAACAGATTGAGCCTGTTCGTTAAACTTTTTGAAGGTATCGTTTGCAATCTCTGAAATTTGCTTGGTAGCCTTTTCAGTTTCTGCAGTAGCCGTCTTGGCAGTTTCGGCGGCCTTCAATTGTAAATCACGAGCCGTTTCACCCGCCGCAGTGCCTACAGATTTGTCGTTGTCATCAGCAGCAAACGAAAAACCGGGAAGACTTACAACCAAGAGGAACGCGAACAAAACCAAAATAAGAGATTGTCTCATAGCAGATTCCTTTCTGAATGACATCGTTTTACCACAAATGAGACGCAATTGCTTTAACTTTTATTCAAACCGCTTCGCACTAAACCTTGGAAGTAGAAGTGTTTGAGCTTTCAATCTTAGCTCCCAGAAAACCTGACAATGCATTTTTTGCTTGATCGGCGAAAGAACCCGCCATTTTGTTCAACTGAGCATTTAGAATATGCATTCCGATTTTCTTAAGTACAATGGCAATAATTTGTTCCGTCGCGCGTCTCGGATTAGTCACATCCTCCAAAGCAGAATTATAAATGTTCACAAAGAAAACCTTTGTGAAAGGTGGGATAAAATTATCATCCACATACTGGACACGCGTTAGCGTAAAAACGGCTTTGTCGATCTGAAACTTTTTGATATCGATCGGGGTTTGCGGTTTTGCGGCTAAAATTTTTTGGAGTTCATTCAAATTAACTTTACCTTCTTTGTTTCGTTCTGCAATAATTTCATCGATATTAATTCGCACTTCCAGGATGTGAATTTTCCCTTTTAAAAGATCACCGGGTTGGATGCGTATGAAAATTTCCGGAATTGAAGCCATGCGAGGGACTTGAAATTTCTTAAGACTTTTGACCTCAATGTGATAAAGCCCGACTTCGATGGGAGATAAGCGTAAGTGGATGCCTCCAAACTTCACGGGAACACCGATGGCAGATTCAAGCGCTCTGTCTAGGAGAGCGTGCCAGAAGAGATAAAGAGAAAAGAAAGCAGCTAGGACAAATCCGCCAGTAACGAGCAAAAATCTTTTTGGATGGAAACCAAACATAGGTTCACCTTTTCCTCAGCTTCAAAACGTATTAATACCTTCTATTCTCAAAATTTTCCAGCAATTTTTAATTCGGCATTTGAGCAGTTTTTGCCGGCCATTTGGGCTTGGGAATAATCTGGAATTCTTTGCGTAAGATGCCTGTGATTTTTTCAACCTGTCCTACTGTACCCGACACCACTGCTCTATAGGTAGATATTGGGAAACGCCTGAACGAATTCAAGGAATGCGATAAATTGCCAATGTCTAGGATATCTATGGGGATTCTAAACTTATTTTTATGAATGCGTTCGGCGTGTGCGCTTTCGATCCAAATCCGTTTGATATAGCCTTCGGATTCTGATTGGGTATCATCCGAATTTGAAATAATGGCAATGGCTTTCAAATCACTAAAGTGAGCGTTCTCAAAAAGCTGTTTGTAATCACTGGCTACATCCCGTTTCACAGTCACCCATTCTTTAGAAGATGCGGGCTTACCGCTTGTGACCACTAACATCCGAACATTTTTTGAGTAAGGGCTTGGGGCCTGAGTTCCCACCGGGAAATAATCGTCCCAGATGTAATGAACGATATTCGTGATGAAAGGGTTATTTTTGGCAAAAATCGCGCAAATGCGGATAGAAAAATCATTTTCATTTTCAGCGCCAAGGTTTTGGCGTTTCGCTTTGGAAGGAAATTTTTCGGCCCGCCACTCCCACGCGAGAATCGGCCGCGCATCAAGCGGAATATCCACTGCTTTAAAAACAATGGAGTAACCTCCCCGGCTTGAAGCATGTAAAGCCATCTCGCCGTTTGGATCCCGCTCCACTTTATAGTCTGACTTTTTATTGAACACATACTCTTTCCAATCCTTGAAGTGAGAAGGATCGTCAAAGCGGACGTCCACAACGTTAACTATTTCCCCGGTCGGCGGATGACTTGCCTTAAAAGAAAAAATATCGGAAAACATTCCTTGGAGCATCAGAAAAAAAGCAAGGCAGGCGATTCCTATTAAAACAAAAAGAATAATCCAACGTTTCTGAGATAACATGATTTTTCGATAGATGGTACTCTATTTAATCGGCAGGTTCTGCGCTAAAATTTAAAACTTCGTCTGCTTCCACTTCGAATTGAATTTGAATGGGGCGGCAACAGACTTCACAATCATAAACAAATGATTGCCGCTCGCCTCCCGTAATGTCAATACGGATGGAAAGCTTTTCTCCACAGTAAGGACAAGAAAATTCATAATCATTTTCGATCATAGTGTGTCGGATGCCTGAAATTTATTTTTTTCTAACAGAGTGGCCAAACCATGCTCTTGGGCCTTTAGACTCTGGAGGATACTTTCTTTCGAGAAGTGTTTGAACGTCTGAGATGGTTCCGTCAGCTGAAATCCACTCTTTAATATCCGGGAAATCGATTTTGCAGTTCTCGCATTTTTTATCCGGATCAAAACGGATCGGACACCAGAAGGATTCAAGGTTCCTGAGCATCTCACCGCCAAACGCGTAAAGCCCCGTCATCCAATCGCAGTAAAGACACCACACCAAGTCGTGGCCTATTAAACCGGAAAATTTCTGGCGGGAAATGGTCACCCATTCACTATCCTGATATTTAGGAAATTTCATGGTCCAAACCAAAATCGGCCACACGCAAATTTCGGTAAGCCGAATCATCAAAAAACCCGGCAGCGCAGGTAATGTGGCATACAAACCCAAATGATTATTGAACCGTCCCGCAATCTTGTTGGTCGTAGTTTTAATGGTAGGCCCTTTGTAACCGCGAAGGATCGGATGTATAACAATGAAACCTTCGAGCGCGCCAATCTGGCTGATCAGGCACCCAAACAGCCCTTGCCAACCAGACCACGAAAAAGCCAAGGCCCAAGGAATCCATGTGAGAACGGATATGGCAAGATCAAGGCCCGGGACCCGACAGATGGCATCAGTTCGTCTTGAAAGAAACATCAAAAACGCAATGACGCTTCCTTCAATCAGAAAAAAAGTAACCACTAAAGGCAATAACTCAAACATAACTTAATGACCTTTTACGGCGTATTCCAACATTTTTGCTTTGGCTTCACGGCAGGCAACTTCAAGCCGCGGCTGGTCCAATTTAAAAAAAGTGATCCTTGGATCATGATTTCTTTGAAGATGATACGTAGCATTCCTTTGAATTTCAAAAATGGAACGTTCTGCCTGATCTTCAACGGTACGTTCACTAAAATAAAGCCTCTCTTCTCCCTCTGGAACCAAGCTCGGTTGATTCATGTGTGTGTGATAATGTCCCCTGCCTTCTCCGAAACAATCAAACTTGAGAATTTCTTTATCATGAACATAAAGCGACACACCCGGACCCTTACCGATGGGGAGGTCTTTCCGATAAACCGCGAGGTAAGCATGGTCTTGAATGGGATAAATGACCACGTCATTGAGCTTCCGCTCATAAGGCGACGGACAACGCGTAAAAATGGATTTCAGTATTATTTTAATTTTTTTAAGTAGATTCAATTCAAATCCTTATATCGAGGATCTTGGAGCGCTTCTTCAAATCGATTCAGGGTATGAATTGGAATGTCCATGGACAATCGGTTTACGAGCCACTTGGGAACCTTCCCACCGGGATCGGCGTGGATTTGATAATCAATCTCAACCGTGCCACCTGCTTTTGGAGTAAACTGCCACAAGATACGAAGATAAGGCATTCTCACTACATCTTTCTGTTCTGGATAAAGGTCCTCGGAAGTCTCTGAGATACGATAAGTCAGAACTTTTGTATTTGGATCCTGTTTCCGGATTCGATAATCAACAATATCACGGTCATGGACCGGCCAGGAAAGTTCCTGGCGGAAATAGAAAAATTTTTCATCTGGATTTTTTACTTTAAGTTCTTTAAATTCTTTACACTTGTAAGACCATTCGCAGCCGTGTGCCGTATCTTCAAACAGCTTGATAATGCTGTCTATAGAAGCTTTGACCGATGCAACTCCCCTAAATTCTTTAAGATTGGACCCCGCCACCTTCTGGGTATAGACCTTGACTCCTTTTTCTTCTTTTTTGAGTTCCCATCCTGAACCATCAGCAAAAACGAGGTGACACAATAACCCGCACGTCACCAGTCCAAATAAACCTTTAAATAATTTCGCTTTAATCATTAGTATTTGCCCATCCCTGCTCTGCTGTGCCCGTATTAATTTATTTTCTGTTGTTGTATGTCCGTCCGCGGATCGGACGGCAACACACTGCGCGCTTCATGCGCGAGCACTTTTCGGGAAGAATGGGACGTTCTTCTCCGAAAACGTGTCAAGTTGCCGCCGAAGCCGCACCAAACCATTGGGTTTGCCGGTACGAATTTATATTGTATAGTGTATTTATTCTACTATTTTTATTGTAAAGTAAATATGAATACAAAAAGCGCCTATACGTTACTATGCTACGAAAGTTTGTTCAATACTTATTGTCCTGGATTGTCCGGGAAATTCAATAGCGCACCCACGGAAAATTTGCCTTTTGGCCAAGAATGAATGTTGATTAAGAATTCTTTTTTTGGTAAGGTACGGGTGCAGTTCTTTTGTTTAACTGAAATAGGACCCAGCAATGAAAAAGTCATCCTTTCTTTTCGCTGTACTTCTTGCCGCGTTTTCTTTTCTGATTTGGAATAATGAAGCGCATGCGACTCCCTTAACTTATGGCGATCAGATTGTCAAACCTCTCACGTGGCCGAAAAATTCAACGCTCAACGTCTACATTCAAAAAGATCCGAAGGAAAAAGGACGGGATCAACTTGTTAAGGAAGGTGTGGAACGTTGGAAAGCCACCATGGCCGCGCGCATGATTACAATCAATGTCACCATCGGAGATCCTCCGGCCGGAACCGAAAACGAAGTTCATTACAAATGGGAAGCTGAAGATTTTAGATTCGACAATCTGCGTAAATTGAGATTGGGAGAATTCGATGGCGCGGGAGTGGCTGGCTATAGCAGGGAGCGCCTCTTGATCGGAAAAGCTTTTATTCACCGCGACCTTCCTTCCGAAAACGATGCGCAAAAGGAATACATCCGCAATCTTGGAGAACACGAAATGACGCATATTCTGGGCATGGCGGACGATGGAAACGGTTCGGTCACCAATCACACACAACCCAATACAGCCCGCGCCCTGAACGAGCAGGACACAAAAGAAATTAATCTCTTATACGGCACCGCAGACACCGGCGGAGACAACAAGCCTCAAGGAATGGGAGCGAAAATAGGAGGCGGAGCTTCTGACGGATTTTATAAATATCACTTCGTTTTTCAGCCTGGCAATCCCCTTGTCGATCCCACTGATCCAGAACACGTATCGCTAATTAATTTAGGAATTGATCCTAGTATAGTGATTGGCGCTGATCTTCCGCCAGGCTGGATTAGTTTGATCAACCCGGGAGTGCCTTCGCCCTCGGATCCATTCTTTGATGGGTATATGGAAGATGGCGTGGGCGATCCTTCGGTATGGGATCCTTTGAATCCAATTTCTTATATCGCGTTCAGAACCTCACCCGAAAAAGCGCTTCAAGATGGCCTGTCGCCTAGTTTTGATCCGGCGTTGACGCTCGACAATTCAAGCTTTGACATCACCGTTTTCACAAAGCCCGGCGTCATCGATCAGCCCATCTCTCTTTGGGCCGGAGGTGAACTTCAATTTGCCGAGGGCCCCGTCCTTGTCCCTGAACCTTCAAGCCTCTTTCTGCTCATCTTTGGACTGGCAGGGTTCCTGATGTGGAATTTCCGGATTAGTTTTGTCGGGCGAGGACAATAACCGTATCGCCTGCCTCACTGCCGTCCTTGAAGAGTTTCCAATCGTGAACCAGTTTGTCTTTTCCGTCAAACGTAAGTTTCAAAGCGTGCATGTGCATCTCTTTGGCGGGATCGATGTCGCTTGGATTTGAAAAAACAAATTGCATTTCATTGTCATTCGATGAAACAAGGCTTAACTCCGGCCGGTTTCCCAAACCACAATAGTGTGTCATCGAAAGCTTTCCTTTCGTGTCATGATAAACACTCACCATTTCATGAGGCGTTCCGGCAAAGAGTTTTTCAGTCACTGCGCTTCCGTTTGAAGTGACGGCATATTCAACGGTCCCTTCCCATTTCTGCCCATCCGGTTCCGTCGTTGTCCCTTTCCATGTTCCGGCCAGAGACTTCAACCGCTCAAACTCAGCCGATCCGGTGTACGGTTTCATCTCATACCCCGTCGTCGCGAATAAATAGGTATTTGCAAAAACCAAACTAGCTAACACCAACATCAAAACTTTTTTCATATCTTCTCCACTAATTATTTGAGCTTCACATTCATAGTGTTGAGCACTACATAATTCAATAGAACAGATCCTACAATAGAAATTATAATTGCTGCGCTTTGACCAAATATATAGTAGCTGATTGCAAAACACGCCAGCAATAGCACAAATCCAATGAGCAAGATTACATAGTTATAAGACATTTTGTGCTTTGCTCCGCAATGGAGACATTCAACATCTTGACTAAAAAGTAGGAAGTTTTTAACTTTTGTCAAATTCCTAATCCCAATCAAACTGAAAAAGGAAAAGTTTATTTTGGTCCCACACTTAAGGCAATTTTTCATTTGATTATAAATTTTGGAAATGTTCCGATTGTCCGCATCAAAATCCTATTGGTTTGGCGCGGTATTTTATCTCCTATAGGGACTGCTCTACAACAATTCATTTCGCGGCCTCAAATTCCAAATTCCTGAGAGAAATAACACTTAAAAAAGCAGGACCACTACCTACCCTTATCAAAGAGCTTTTGAGCGGGTATACTTTATTGGGAGATTTTTCCCCTTTTAAGGAGGTGGAACAGATGAAAAAAATGACGCTTTTTTTAGCGTTTCTCATGGTGATCGCGCAGGGTTATGGTTTCGCCTATCCCACTGTAGTTGACAATGTGATCGAATCCAAGTCAAAGTCCGAGCTTCATCCGTTACAGGATGCCGCCAAGCTGACTGGCATTGTTAATGATGGGGTCAATAAAGCAATGAAAATGGAACCCATAGCCACAGCGATAAAACCGATTGAAACCGTGCGAAAGGAAACCGTGAAGGGTGCGTATAAAGTGACTAATACCCTTTGGGATGTTTTGACTTTTCGCTGGATGAAATCAAAAGATAAACCGAAAGCTTAACCGTGGAGGGATTATGAGATCTAAACGGCAAAGAAAAATCGGAATGCGTGAGCTTGCTTTTTTCTAGTGGTGCGTGGCTAAGGTTTGGAAAAACCGGATCCCGATCGGATAAACATAAAAAATAATAACCAAACTCAGCGGAATCAAAATCAACCAGTTAATCATCTTCCGTTTACGCTCATCCGCAGTATAGATCTTGGTCGGAATAACCGTGCACAAAACCAAAACAACCACCGTAATACAAAGCCATTTCCAATCCACATTTACCTATACTTTCTTACGGATCGGACGGCAACGCCAAGTTGCCGCCGAAGCCGCACTAAACCATTGGGTTTGGTGCCGCGCTGTACCCGGTACGGATTTATCCGCAGCAGGGCGCTGCAATTTACTCAAAGTGTTCCGTTTAGAACCATCCCAGATCTTATATTATCCGGAATGGTCATCATGGTGTTCAGAAGGACTTTGAGGACTCGAAGGCGCTTCTGCTGAATCGGGCGTCATGTCCCTTGTCTTAATCCCAGAACCTCCCGGATGACCCATTTGGTCAAACTGATCAAAATCACTGGCCTGACCTTCCCAGTTATCTTCCGACATAGGTTTTGTGGGAAGAATATCATGTCCCACGTAATCCACAGGCAACATTACCGGCTTCTTATCCACCCAACCGGCTCGATAGCACGTACATCCGCCTCTCTGATCCAAGTGGAAGCCGCAATCCATAAAACCATAATTACCGCGGGAAGGATTGAAAGTGCAGCCCACCATAAACCTCACCAAGAAAAACA